>OBCQ01000295.1_pt1 | contig 14406 bp, 13 predicted proteins | sample 1517991 | NCBI WGS metagenome assembly OBCQ01 (sample SAMN03418263, study PRJEB22391) | human gut metagenome | biome: human-gut; feature: organic feature; material: feces | host: Homo sapiens | place: Tanzania | collected 2013-01
TATAAGGCTCTAAATACAACCATAAAAAGCTTCATTTCCAATATTTGTCACACTATTCGGAATATTGATATTAGTGAGTGAACTACACAACCAAAAAGCACTATTCCCAATCACCTTCACTCCTTTTCTGATAGAATACTCACCTTCTAATCCTAATGGTGCTTTAAGCAATCTTTTCCAATCCTTACTATATTTTACACCAAACTCATCTTCCACTGCATTTCTCAAATCATCATTTATAACTTCCGTGCTCCACACTTCCTCATTCTTCGGCTTCTGTACCTCTTTTACTTTTGGTTTCTGTACATCCTCATCCTTCGGCTTCTGCACTCCGAACAATCTGAAGGAGCACATAGACAAGTTCTTCTTGGCGCTGGCTAAGAGGAACATTGACAGAAGGGTTCTTGCTTCCTCGTCTGCCAACAAGTCTTGCAGGGCAGCGAAAGTATTGCTCTTGCTCAAATCGAGATAATCAGCGGCAGAGAAGAGGAGACGGTCGGACGCTCCGTAGGTCTGAAGCAGAGACGGATTGAGAGAGATGGCTTTTAGTGATAGGGCAATGGAAGCCAAGGCGAAATCGTCGATGGTTTCGTCGAAGTCATCGATGGTGCGAAGTGGATGCGAGAAGTCCTTTGTGCCGATAGTCGGCGACTTCTGACCTTTCATTGCCGGCACGAACATGCCGTCGTAGTCGACAAGCGTCAGCGTACCGTCAGGGCGCACCATGATATTATCTGGCTTGATGTCGCCATGAGCGAACGACTGTGAGCGAAGCCAAGCCGCCATCTTGCAGAAACGGTAGCAAAGCATCGATATAGCGTGAGTGTCCGTGTAGTTAGCAGCAATGTATGTCTCCATCGTCTCGCCATCAATCCAGTCCATCAGCAACACTGGGAACTCTTCGTCCTCACAGTTGCTGTCAACGAAAAGTTCCTTCTCCAGATACTTTACGGAAGTGATATAAGGTGAATCGACAAACTCCAACTCCTCGGCAATTTGACGGTATGCTTCCGCACGCCCTTCCTGCTCCTCGGTGAAGCACTTCAGGGCATAGCACTTCCCCGTCTGCTCGTCTTTCATCTTGAACACGACGGCAAACGCACCGCTGCTACGATACGGCTCGCCGTATTTATCCAGCACGGGCACCAGATGGCTCAACTTGTCAAGATTGTCGTGAGCATCACGAATGGCAGCGAGATATTCTGATATAAGAGGGTATTGCATAGGTCATTATTAACGTGGGTTCAATGAAATAGATTTCTCATTACTTAGCTACAAAGTTAGAAAAACTTACCAACATAAAAGAAGAAAACGTGAAGGAATATCGGTTGACGGATGAGGTGAAATCTCTGGCACACTTTTTGCCAAGACGATATTTGCATTTTTTGACCGCTCATAACTCGCGAAAAATCAAAAACAAAATCGGTTGTCGGTTTTTCGCGAGTTTTGAGTGTGCAATGCTAAGTAAATGGCTTACAGACGGTTGTAAAGGTTTGTTTAAAAGTGTGCAGTTTTTGCTTCGTCAAAACCAAACTTATCGTGAGACTTTACATGGTAATAGCTATGCTTTTACTGGGTAAAGTCTCAAGAGTTACATGGTAAAGTCTCACGAAAAGTTTGTAAAACTCGTCGTTTTACACCGAAAAGTCTCAATTTTTATGGTTTTCGGGCTGCGAAGAACGATGAAAAGGCGCGCTTTTGAGTATGCGAATCTCTAGAATGAAAGTTTTGGTCGAGGGTACTTGGACTATATTTGCGTCTAAAAACAAGAGGGTAAAAAGCTAAAAAAGTGAAAAATCGCAGCTATTCTCATCAATGCAGATTGAAATCAAAAAACGCGGATTAAACCGATTAAACGGATTTGTATTAACAACAGGTTAAACTGATTTTTATTAACAACTCTACACCGATTAAGCGGATTTTGGGTGCATCTATCCGTAGCGGAGGTCTCCGGCCTCCGCAGCACCAAGTGGGTATCGTTTGTGAATGTTCTAAACACATAATATCGCTGTAAAACGAACACGAATACCCCGAATTATACGAATGTAGCATTTTATATATTCGTGATATTCGTGATATTCGTGTTCGTTAAAAATTAATTTGTGTTGTTGCTTGCTGCGGCGGCAGGATACCGCCGCTATGGTTAGTCGATTGTTTCCGCCGCCACCGAATCTGCTTAATCCGATAATTGCGCAGCAAGCCGAATCTGCTTCGTTAGCAGCATCAGTTCTTCACGCGCTTCACTCCGTCAACGATGTAGATGCCGGCGGGCAGGTCGTTCCATTGCTGGGTCAGCTTTACGCCGTTAAGGTTGTAGATGCCTTGCTTGCGGGCGGGCACGTCTGCTGTCACGGTGCCGATGCTGTTGGTGATAGGTTCGATCACAACCTTCGACTTAAGCAACTCGCCATTCAGGACTACCGCATTTTGGTCGGCATCGAACTCCGCGCCGACGGGCTGTGTGATGGCGCAGTTGTCGAGGATGAGCTTGCTGATGAGTGAGATAGATCCGCTGCCAGTGCCTTCTGCCTCTACGTAAGAGTTGCGCACGGTGAGCACCTCGCTCTTTGCTCCAATATAACCTGCTATGCCATAGCCACCCTTAACAAACAGACTGGTGTTGTCGATGGTTACGGAAGCGCTCTCCATGTCGAGACCGCAGAATCGCTTGCTCGTGAGATGGAGCGAACCGTCGCCGGTGATGGTAGACGTCTGGTTCAACACCATGCTTGCCAGGTCGGCTGTAACGGTGTTATTGCCAATCAGCTTGACGGTGAAGTCGGAGACAGTCTTGTTCACAATGCCCGTTCCGTCGGTAGTTGTATATTCCTTACAAAAAATAGCCAATAACTATCATTTTGGTGCTCAAGGTGTTAAAGAACTTTAACCGGGCGAGTGGAAGAGCGTAAAAAGTTCGCGAACATACAAAACGCGAGTGCGTTCAGCGATAGAAGCCTTTGGATGGAATAGTGCAGCGAGTTAGTGAAACAAAGGCGCTTTATCGTTGAAAATTTTTCGTCGCACGGGATATTATTCGTATATTTGCAGCCTATTTGAGGTTTCACCTTTTAAAGATGTAAATAATTCAATATCACCTAATAAATGTCAAAAAGATTTCTAACACTTGCTGCAGTGTTTATGCTTGCAGCCTCTGCTTTTGCCGTTCCGGCGAAGCGTGTGAAGCGTCAGGTGCAGCAGCCTGACGGCTCCGTGCTCACTGTGATGTTGCGCGGCGACGAGAATTTCCATTACACAAGTACCGAAGACGGTCAGCCGCTGGTGCAGCGTGCCGACGGTGCCTACTGCTATGCTACGCTCGACGCTGGCGGCATGCTGACAGCTTCTTCGCAGGTGGCTCACAACGAGGGCAGCCGTGGCGCAGGCGAGCAGGCGTTCCTCAGCTACTACTCGACAGAGGCGCAGAAAGTGCGCTCGCTCGGCATGGAGCGTGCGAAGCAGCGCAACGCCCACCGCATGGCGCGTCTTGCGAAGCGCAACGCTATGGACGCTGCGGGCAAGCCGATGATGCGCGAGATAATGGCTGGCGCTACCGGCGGCGAGGGCATCGGCGTAACGGGCAAGCGCAAGGGTCTGGTGATTCTTGTGAACTTCAAGGACAAGCAGATGCAGTCGAAGCACTCGCTGGAGGAGTGGAAGAACTACTTCAACAAGGAGGGCTACAAGAACTATGGCAACAACGGATCGGTGCACGACTACTTCTACAAGCAGAGCTACGGCAAGTTCGACCTTGAGTTTGACGTTGTGGGACCGGTGACGGTTTCTAAGAATATGGATTCTTACGGCGCCAACGACGTATACGGCAACGACGTCGATCCGGCGGGCATGATTAAGGAGGCTTGCGAGCTGGCTTACGCTCAGGAGAAGCTCGATATGACACAGTATGACTGGGACGGCGACGGCGCTGCCGATCAGGTTTACGTTATCTATGCCGGCTACGGCGAGGCTTCGGGCGCTCCGGCCACCACCATTTGGCCGCACGAGTGGGAACTGGAGTCGGCAGGTTACAGTCTGCGTCTGGGCGGCGTGCGCATCAACACCTACGCTTGCTCGTCGGAGCTGAACGGCGCTTCGGGCACGTACATCAGCGGTATCGGCACCGCCTGCCACGAGTTCAGTCACTGTATGGGCATACCCGATATGTACGACACGAAGAATGGTGGCTGCTTCGGCATGGACGCTTGGGACCTGATGGACTACGGTTCGTACGGCGGCGACGGCTATGCGCCGGTGGGCTACAACACATACGAGAAGTGGGTGAGCGGATGGCTCGAACCTACTATCCTCAGCGAGCCGTGCTACGTGAAGGACATGAAGCCGCTGGACGAGGCAGAGGAGTCGTACGTGGTGTTCAACGAGAAGAACAAGAACGAGTATTACATCTTCGAGAACCGCCAGCTGCAGGGCACGGACAAGGCGCTGCCCAACCACGGCATGCTCGTGATTCACATGGACTATAACCAGGATGTATGGGAGAGCAACGCTGTGAACAATGCGTACAACCATCAGCGCTTCACCGTGGTGCCGGCTGACAACAAGCTGACGTCGGAGACCGTGACGGGCGACACATGGCCTGGCACAACACGTTCTACGGAGCTGACTGACACATCGAAGCCTGCTGCTACGCTATTCAACGCCAACAGCGACGGACGCAAGTTCTTGGGCAAGCCGGTGACGGAGATTGCGGAGAAGAACGGCAAAATCTCGTTCACGTTCATGGGCGGACTCTCGCTCTCTGCGCCGCAGCCGAAGCTGGTAGATATGGCGAAAACTTCGTTCACGGGTGGCTGGAACGCCGTGGAGAATGCGGAGAGCTACACCATAGAGCTGCGCGAGAAGAGCGCTCAAGGTTCTGCTGACGAGGCGCTTATGCTGAGCGAGGACCTGAGCACATGGGGTGCCAACCTCACAGAAGACGGCACAATTGACATCTCGGGAGCGCTCGACAGCAAGATGCAGAACGTTGGCTGGACGGGCGAGAAGGTGTTTGAGTGTCCGGGTTGCGCAAAGCTCGGTTCGTCGAAGAAGCAGGGCAACCTCACCTCGCCGCTCATCACCGACCACTCGGCTACGAGCGTTACGGTTCGCCTCACGGCAAGCGCTTACGGCAACGACTTGGCTGAGGCTACTGTGTCGCTGCTCGACAACGACGACAGCGTTATCTCGGAGCAGACAGTAGACGTGGACGGCACTATGGCTACCGTGGTGCTTGCGAACGCTAACATGGACGACTATAAGGTGAAGGTGCAGCCGAAGAAGCGTGGCTACGTTTTCTCTATCGGCATCTACGACGGCGACTTCTCGGCTGAGGACTTTCAAAGCATGGGCGTGGCTGAGAAGGCTGTGATGAAAGCTTCGGCGCAGCGCTTCTCAGACATCAAGACGACATCTTATAAGTTTGAGGGTCTGAACGCTGGGGCTACATACCAGTGGCGCGTGTGTGCTGTTGCTGGCAACGTGCTTTCGAAGTGGAGCGACTGGCAGACTGTAGACCTCAGCGCTTGGAGCACTATCGACGGCGTGACAGAGGACGCAACGCAGATGGCTGCGGACGATGTGGTGAAGGTGTTCTCTTCGGTAGGCACACAGCTCGGCACGATGACATACGGCGAGTTCTGCGGCAAGAATATGCCGAAGGGCGTGTATGTAGTGAAGGGCGAGAAGGGTGCGCTGAAGGTTGCGAAGTAAAGATTTATTAGTAGCGGAAACTTTCTGCTACGGATAACAAAAAATGCTGCCTGGCAAACTTGCCGGGCAGCATTTTTTGTAACTATTATTTAAAAACTATGAATGCGAAGGTTGCAACTTTTATACTTCGACGGCGCTTGCAGCAATCTTCTTTTGCTTGAGGGCGTCGATAATTGTCTTGACGTTTTCCTGTGTGTCCTCTACGGGGATGGTGTGCTTCTTAGCCTTCAGTATGTTGTTGAGCGCTGAGGGCGAGAGCTTGTAGCTCGAGCGGCAATACCTGCTGACGATGTTGAGTATGTCGGACTTTTGGGCGTTGGTTATCTTGCCCAGCAGGAGTATGTTGTACTTCATTTCGGGCTGCTTCACTTCCTCTGTCTTCGGCTCTTGGGGCTTTTGCTCCTCCCTTTCGGATTTAGGCGTTGTGGAAGCCGGAGATTGCGGGTCAGGAAGCTCGGGTTTTTCTTCTTTAGAGGCAGGAGGAGTGGGTTTTTTGTCCGTGCATTGCTCTGTGGGCTTTGGCTTCTCTGCTGGTGTTGGCTCGGGCAGCACTTCGGGCTCGTCGGGCTTCACCTCAACGAGTTGGTTGTTGAAGATTTCGAGGAGCTTCGAGATGCCCATCGGCATATCGGCTGAAGTAACGCTGAGATTGATGTCGATGCAGCGCTTGTTCATGTACTCGGCTTTCGTCTCCTTGCTCACTTCGGCAGAGTCGCCAGGCGCGGAGTATTTGGCTTTCAGAGAAAGTTTTCTTGTGTCGTGATTCATCCGGCTCTCTGTGACGGTGGCCTGAAATGTGAGGTCGACGCGGTCTATCTGCAGATAAGGTACTGGCACGATGAGGAGCAGCGGCATGACGATGCGATGAACTTGTCCTGCTGACTCGAAGTAGAACGAGACGGTGACGGGTTCGAGGCTGGAGTCGTCGTCGCCAGTCTGTGTGAATACCACCTCGTTGAGGTATTGTAGTGTGGCCTGCGCCGCTTCTTCTTGCGCGTTGACGCAGGCTGAGAGCGGAGCGCCGAGTATGCGGTTGAAGTCGAGCTCTTGAAGAAGGCTTTCTTGGTTGTCAACGGGTAGAGCCATATTCTTGGGTTTAGAGGGTTATTGTAAAAATATTATTGTTCTTATAGGGTGTTGTTGGGCGTGTCGGGCGGCGTTGCAGAGTGGAGCGGTCGGATGCTCATGCCGTTTGTGGCGGCAATCTGCAGCAGTCGGGCGAGTCCTGGTGAGGGCAGTTGCGCTTCAGCCTTTATCTCGACACGTATGTTGTTGCGCAGGTCGTACTGAGAGACGGCAGACTCCTCAAGTTGCTTGTTGGATGGCGAGAGCGAGACCTTCAGTCCCTGCAGTCGGTTGGTCTTAGAGGACATGATGCTGACGAAGAAGCTGAGGTTGGCGTTGTCAATCTGTAGGAACGGCAGCGGCACGAGCGAGAGCAGCGGCACACGCATAGTGTAGTTTTGTCCGTTCATCAGCAGAGCAAAAGCCACCATGACCGGCTCTGAGCGTTCGCCGTTGTTGCAGAACGCCTCTCGCCCGATCATCTCCATCGCCATCTCCGTAGCCTTTTGCTGTTCTGCGTTGCATACGGAGAGCGTATTGCGTATCATCTCAGAGAGCCAAAAGTTATCGTGCTTCTTTTTTTCTTGATCGTCCATTACTTCCTGAGTTTGCGTTCGTTTTCTAATACATAACCGACAAATTCTGTAAATACCGTATCAATAGCTCCATATTTGCGATAGCCATTGGGTAGATTGTTGTTAAAAGGTTCGCCATGACCATACCATCCGGCGTAGCGTGGTTGGAAATTCTTCAACTCGTATTCCAGTATGCTTTTAGCTTGTCTCGACTTTATATCATACGGATATATCTTCTTTGCAGTGCGCAGAGCAAGCAACAGATGCATTCGCATCCAATCCTTCTTCGTAGCATATCTGAGTAACTGTTCTTGGCGTGCAATATTCCAACTGATACTTTGAGTTGAATCAAAAGTACATTCAGGATGAGGGTTTCCTCTTTTAGTTGAAGGTAGAGCAAATGGACTATATGGGTTAATATGCATTCTGCTCATGCGGTTTGCAAATCTGACCCTCTTTTTGGGGTCAATCTTTTGATACCATTCTCTTTCTTGCTCTGCTCTCTTCTTTTGCTCTTCCTTTTCTATAAGCTGTATTTCGAGTCTTTCTTGCTCTTGCTTCTTTTTTTCTTCCTCTTCTTTGTGTAGTTTCTCGAGTCTTTCTTGCTCTTGCTTCTTCTGCAGTTCTGCCTCTATGCGCATTTTTTCGAGTCGTTCTTCTTCTTTCTTCCTAAACTCCTCGTCTTTACGCTGTTTCTCAAGTCTTTCCAGTTCTTCTTTCTTCTTGCGTTCCTCCTCTTGCTTTCTAAGTTCTTCTTGTTTCTTCAGTTCTTCGTTTTTTCTCTGCTCTTCACGTTCAGACTCTTGCTTTTTGTATTCAGCCAAAGCATTTACAAGAGCACCCACCATACGCTCTTTCTTGTTTTTAAGTTCGAGGCGTTTGCGTTCAGCTTCTCGTTTCATGTCCTCCACCTGCTGAGGCGTGAGCGTATCGTGTACGATGAGATTGTTTGTGAAGAATTCGAGCATCTTCGCCATGCCAGAAGGCATAGAGCTTGTTGAGGCGCGTACATTGATGCCCATCTTGCTCTCAACAGATACCGACTGTTCGTCGTCCTCGGTGCGTGTATAGCCTTCCGTAGCATATTTTGCCTCCATCTTTCCGTCGTCGCATGCAGTGATATCCGCTGTGAAGTTCAGGTTGACGTAGTCGATGTGCATATATGGAATAGGCACGATGGTCATAAGCGGCACTGTCATGCGTGTTTTCTCTCCATTCATTATGAATGTAAAGGTGACGGTGATTGGCTCGATGCCTTCCGGGTCGAGTTCTGAGTTGGTCATTGTAAAGCCGCGTATGAAGTCGATGGTGGTTTGCGCAGCCTCTGCTTGAGCACGTACGCACGCAGCCAGCGGACCGCCTATGATGTTTCCAAAAGGAATGGAATTGAGGGCGCTCGCGACCTTGCTACCAGAGTTTGTATTAGGTCCATCTGCCATAGTCTGTAGTATTTATCGTTGGAAAGAACTTGCCTTGTTCAGGTTTTGCTGTGCATCGTTTACGTTTTTCAGTATCTCCATCGCACGTTTCGATTCGTTGCGGTTTATTGTGAGTGTCAGACCGCAATGCATACAGTGAAGTCCGCTTGAATAAAGCAGTTCGGGGATGGATGTAGGAATGAATGCTCCACACTGCGGACAGTTGAGTCCTGGGGTCTTTTGCTGATTGTTGTTCATCATAGCTGAAAGTGTTAATGGTTTTTGTTATTAATTTGTTAGTTCTGTTTATCCACCACCTTGATAGTGTTCTCGGTGGCTTGTAGCAGACCGCGCATGCCGTCGGGCAGCAGCACCGGTTCGAGTTTTATGTGCACCTTCACGTTCGTCATCTTCTGCATCGAGGTGGATTCTTTCGTTGTGGTCTTTCCGCTGCGTAGCAAAGGATTTCTCTTTTTCTGCGTGCTTTGGTTGCCAAATCGTACACGAATACCTGCAAGCGACTTGATTTTTTTCAGCAATATTTCTTGTTCTTCCTTGCTGAGGTCGTCGATGCTTGTCTTTTTCTTCTTTTGGTTGTAGATAGGGTAGTTCTTCTCGAATTTCTCCACATCCTGCTTTGTCGCAGTAGAAATGTCGATTTGCGCTTCGATGTCGAACGTAGCTTCTGCCACACGCAGCAAAGGTAGTGGCAACAGCGAGAGTTTCGGAATAGACACTATTTGCTCGCGTCCGTTAGAGTCGGTCATCTCGAAGTCGACCATCTTCAGCCGTTCGTGTCCGTTCGAACCGTTCGCAGGTTCCAGCGCATACGTACGCAACACATCCAGATAATCCTCGGCTGCTTTCTGGTCGGCTGCGATAGTCGACTCAATCAATGCGCTCAGCATGTCTGCCAAGTTCATGTCAGTCGAATCGTTAAATTCGGCTGGCAGTTGCGTATTCTCCGCATTTTGGTTGTTGTCAATATCAGCCATAGTCGTATTATCAGAGGTTTTATGTTTCAGAAATCTTTACGCCGTTGCGCGTAGACACCTTCAGCGTGATGTTGTGTATAGCGCTCTCTGGCAGTTCTGCCAGCTGTTCGGCGTCCACAATCACGTCCAACGCCTTTATTTCGTCTTCCGACTTTTCTTCGAACAGTTCGCAAGTGTCTTCGATTGCGAAACGGAACGACAACTCAAGGTCGCCGATTGTCACGGCGGGCAGATTGAGTTGGTGCATAACGCCCGCTTCGCGATACTGGTCGGCGAGCGACTCTGTTAAGAGATTTGCCTGGTGCTGCGCAGACAGAACGTCGCGCAGCACTGAGGCTATTACATCTTGTAGTCTTGCCATACTTAAATGGGTTTTTATGATACAAATACAATGCGAGTCAGTTCGCCGGCGGAAACCATGTAGACACCTTTAGCCTTGAAGATAAGCAGCATTTCGTCGCCACTCTCCAGCATGTCGGGCTTTGCTTCGCCTTCAATCGGCTCGCAGGTGACGTCCGTCGGTGCGTAAGCGCCTTTGCCGTTGCGGTATGATACAGATATGACTCCGTAGTTGTTCACGAGCGATATACGATCTGCCGAAACTTGCAGCGTGCCCTTCGGGTCGATCACTTCTGTCGAGTCGTCGAGCACTCCAAGCAATCGGTCGATGCCGCGTGGCATCTCGCCTTCGCTGGCTGTGATGCTTATGTCCATCGTTGTCTCCACGCTGTAGCGCGAATCGCGAGTTGCGCCGGAGTCTTTCTTCGACGAGTAGCCGACGGACATTGTCGGTGTCGTAGATACCGTAGGCTTTGCGCCAGCAGCACTTGCTGTGGGGTTGTTTGATGAAGTAGCGGGATTATCTGTTGAAGCAGCGGGATTGTCTTTTGAAGCTGCAGACTTGTCTCCAGTTTTTTCGTTATTGACTTTTGCGGAAGAGTCCGTTGTCGGTTTTGCCGAAGCTGCCGACTTGCTGCCGTTGTCTGTTGATATTCCTGCGTTGATGGGTGTGCCACCGCTGCCTACCGATGCAACAACTCCAGACATCGCGTTCACCTTAGCCTTGAACGTATAGCTCATCGTAGAGATGGAGAGGCGTGGAACCGGCATCAATGTGAGAAGCGGCACACGCATCTTCACCTGCTTGCCGTCGCGGAAGAAGTTCATCGTAACGTAAGTTATCTGTCCTTGTCCGTTTTCGTCCACCTTTATGCCTTCTTCGCGTATGTAGCTAAGCGTTTCCTTTGCCAAGTCGCGCTGCGCTTTCACAGCAGCACGGAGCGGATTGCCGATAAGTTCGTCGAAAGAGATTTTGCCCAACAGATTAATAGAGTCGGAAACGAAAGCTTTGTCAACCTGCACTTCGTTCAGATCTTTCATCTGATCGCCTAAGGAAGGAGTTTTTTCCTTTTTCTGAGCTGCATTATGGGCATCGCCCAATGCTCCAATTACGGATGTAGTTGTGTCAACAGCCTTGTCGAGTGTGCTCTTTTCTTCTTTCTTCTTGCTATCGTCAGACTTATTGTCTTCGTTCTTTTCAGACTTTTCGCCTTCATTAGACTCATGACTTTGATTTTTGTCATTGTCTGTAGAAGGAGCCTGTTGGTTCTCTTCTTCCGCTGAGCTTGTGTCTGTAGTTTCAGAGTCAACCGCTGGTGCATCAGTTTGTGAAACTTGATCCGTAGGTGGTGATGAGCCACCTTCCGGTATCAAATCATTGTTGTTATTCTCATTATCTGACATAGTCGGTTACTATTTAGTTACGTTAATGACCAGCATTCTTTCGCCAGCCTTTGCACAATAGAATCCCTCGTTCTTGAACACACACAGAATGCCTGAGTCGTCAGCTGCCTTTTGTAAGTCAGTAGATGTCAATTCTTTTGCAGGTTTAAAGTCCTCATATTTGTATACCTTGATATCTTGTGGAGCATAGTACCCCTCTGTATTCTTGTATGAAATATAAGTGCTGCCGCCATCCTTCAGGCTTACCACCTGGTTAGACACGTTCAGCTCACCCTTTGTGTTGATAGAGTCGATAGAGGTGTTCAGCATTTCTAACACTTTAGCCATGCCAGCCGGCATATCGTCCTGACCCGCCTTAACGTTCACGTCCATAGTGTACTCAACGCTGTACTTAGATTCGCGTGTGGCGGTGGAGTCCTTCTTACTCGATATGCTTGTGCTCAATTCCAGACTCGATTTCACAATGCCTATATTGACACTGGTGTTCGATTTCATTCCCATCTCCATAGCGGTCGACTTCTTGTCGGTCTGCGATGTGGCAGATGCCGCCGAGATGCGCGCCTTGAAGGCGATGTCAATCTCTCGGATTGCCATGTATGGAATAGGCACAATTGTCAGCAATGGCAGACTGAGAGTCACCGAATGTCCGTCTTTACGGTATTCGAAGTTCACGTATATAGCCTTTTTCCCGCCGTCTTCAGTGTCTGTGAGTCCTACGTCTCGTATGAACTCCCACGATGTTAGCGCCGCTTGTTTCTGCGCTTCGACACAAGCAGAAAGCGGTCCGCCGATGAGAGTGCCAAAAGGTAGTGACTGTAAGGCATTGTTCGCGACGGTAGAAGGTGTCGTATCAATCTTTGCCATAACCTTTAGAGTTAAATGTTAACGAATAGATGCTCTTTTTGTGAGGCATCATTTGATGGTTTATGCAACTTCTTAGGGTTTGGGCAACACGGTTATTGTAACCTTCTGAACATCACCACAAGAAATCTCATATTGTTTACCCTGCGCATCCGTGTCTTTGGGAATCGTAATATCAAACTCTCTGGTCTTGTCCATCTTGTTTTCTTTACCAGTGATGCCATTGTCACACTTGATGTTTGTCGCATCATACAAGCCTTCAGGAGTCTTGTATTGAGCGATAACCTTAACCTCTTGATATTCGCCTTTGTTATCCTTCTCTGTGTAGAACGTTGTGTCGTTCACGCTCAGTTCGCCGTCGGGTGAACAAAGGTCCATAGCCGCTCCGAGCATCTCGAGAATCTTTGCCATGCCAGCAGGCATTGACTCCTGACCTGCGTGTACAGCAACGTCGATAGTTGCCTCTACGCTGAACTTCGAGTCCTGCGTGCTCTTAGAATCGCGCTTTGTAGAGAATGATGTGTTTATTTTTGTCTCTTTCTTATTTTTGTTAAGAAAGAATCCTCTTCTCTTTTGGCTCTTAGTGTTTGTGTCTCGTTTGTACTCTTCTGAATACGTGTCTTCGTTAGATTCGCATTCTACACCATTGACTGTGGCTTTGAAATTAATGTCAATGCTGTTGATTGCGATATACGGAATCGGAACGATAGCTATCAGCGGAACGTTGATAACCACCTTGCGACCATTCTGAATAAAGCTGAAGCTAACATAGATAGCCGACTTTTCGCCAGTCTCCTTGTCTTCGTTCAGACATACATTGTTGATGAAGTTGATACTTGTCATTGCTGCATCGTTCTGCGCTTGAATACAAGCGCTAAGCGGACCGCCGATAAGGTTTTTAAAAGGAATACCCTGCAGCGTACCGATAGATTTGTTTGCTACATCCATAGGTTTAAGTTTTAAAAAGTGATAGGTTCTTTGCTTAGACCTACTGACAAGATAGAACCTTATAAATTCTTGCCAAGTCTGTTTGTGTTAATGTTTTTTTTGTCGTGTTGTTGGGATGTTTGTTATGAGAGTCTTACTTAGCTGCGTACGCCTTGTAAGCGTTGAGCAGTTTTGTGTCGTACTGGTTCTTGGCGTATTCGCTTCCGTTGTATAGACGTGCGAAGGTAGCCCACTTCTTTGCTTGTAGTGCGGCGTGCATCTGCGGGTTCTTTGTTATGAATCGGCAGAAGGCGAGCAACTGACTGCGTTCGCTCTGGCACATAGCGCTTACGAACTGCGCTACGGTTTTGAATCCGCAGAGCTGATACTGGAAGCCCATAATCTGGAACATTCCCCAACTTGCCGAAGCGTTGGCTGCGTCAGCGTTTATCTTGCGTGCCTGCTCGAGGCGAGCGTATTCGCCGATGCCACCTTTGTAGTGGGTCTTTGTCCACTTCGGGTAGAGTATGGAGGCGTTTGCTGCCTGGTATTTTGCGGGATCTATTTTGCGCAGCTGCAGCTGTCGCCAGAAGATATGACCTTCGAAGAGTAGTTGCGGCTTGCCTGCGGCGAGGAATCCTCCGCGTCCGGCTGTCTCCACTTTCTGCACCGACTTGAGCGCTGCTGTCTCGCAGTCGAGTAGGAGAGCGGCTAATCGGAAGTCGTCTTCAGTGAGTCGTGTGGCTGCCGGGCGCTGATGGAAGAAGAGCGCCTGCCATGTAGAGTAACCGACGATGCCGTCAGCTACGAGTTGTAGACTTTGTTGGAATGACTTTACAGCGGCGAGTGTGCCGGGGCCGAATGCTCCGTCAGCGGTTAGCTTGGTACCAATACGGTTGAGTTCTGTTTGTAGTATCTTTACTGCGGCGTCACGCATTCCGAGTTTTAAGGTTTTCATAGTGGTTGTGGTTTTAATTTAACGTTTTTGTGTTTCGTTGGGGCAAATATAGCGAAAATATGAACGTAAAAAAATAAAAAGGTGAAAAAATGAAAAGATTTTAAGATATTTTTTGATTAGGGGGATAGAAATCCGTTGGATAGCGTAAATATTCTGTT
>OBCQ01000298.1_pt1 | contig 14255 bp, 8 predicted proteins | sample 1517991 | NCBI WGS metagenome assembly OBCQ01 (sample SAMN03418263, study PRJEB22391) | human gut metagenome | biome: human-gut; feature: organic feature; material: feces | host: Homo sapiens | place: Tanzania | collected 2013-01
TGTGTCAGATTTATGAGGATAGATTTCTTTTGGAAGAAGGAGTGTACTGGAGGTACACGACTGATGAGAAAAGAAATATAGACCATAAAGATATACAAATTGTTCAAGTTATTCTTTAATGATTACTTAGTATCGAAATACCGTTCTATTTTTCAGTCAGTCCCCTGGCACGTAGAAGAGCACCCGGGTCCGGCTGCGCGCCACGGAAAGAAAGGTAGAGGGTCATAGGTTCCTCGCTGCCACCCTTCTCAAGGAAGGTCTGGCGGAACTTCAGAGCCACCTCAGGATTGTAGATGCCCTGCTGCTGGAAGTACTCGAAAGCATCCTTGTCCAGAACCTCGGCCCAGAGATAGCTGTAGTAGCCGGCACTGTAACCGCTGTTGAAGATGTGGTTGAAGTATGTGGTGCGGTAGCGCGGGATGATCTCGTCGATGAGACCCATCTCACGGCAGACCTTCTTCTCGAATTCTGCCACATTGGCGGCCTGATCACCCTCGGAAAGCTTCGCAAGATCCTCCTCGGTGAGTTCGTGCCACTTCATGTCGAGGATGGACGCGGCACAAAGCTCTGAGGTCATAAAGCCCTGGTTGAACTTCCTGGCATTGTTAATCTTGGCCACGAGGGAGTCAGGAATGACCTCACCGGTCTCGTAATGCTTGGCATATTCAGCGAGAATCTCCGGCTGGAAAGCCCAGTTCTCATTAAACTGAGAGAATGTCTCCACGAAGTCACGGGCGACATTGGTTCCACTGACGGAAGGATAGTGGCACTTCGTGAGAAGTCCGTGAAGGGCATGGCCGAACTCGTGGAACACAGTCTCGACCTCATCAATGGTGAAGAGGGCCGGGAGAGAGTCGGTCGGAGCCGTCATGTTGCAGACGTTGATGACGATAGGGCGAACGTCATTGCCCTGGGCGTCAACATACTGCTCACGGAAGTTCGTCATCCACGCGCCGCCTCTCTTCGAAGAGCGAGGGAAATAGTCGGTCGAGAATATTCCAAGAAGACTTCCGTCCGCGTCAATGACCTTGAAGGCCTCGACGGCAGGGTTGTAGAGCGGAACATCCTTCAGCGGCTCGACGGAGATGCCGTAAAGCTTGTTGGCGGCGAAGAATATGCCGTTGCGGACATTCTCCATCCGGAAATATGGCTTCGTCAGATTCTCGTCCAATGAATATTTCCGTTGACGTACCTTCTCGGCGTAGTAGAACCAGTCCCAAGGCTCGATCCTCGAACCTGCGGCCACCTTACCGGCCTGGATGTCCTCATCCATAATCACCTGCATGTCAGCCACCTCTTCCTTAGCCTTGGCCACTGCCGGGCCGATGATCCTGTCAAGGAAAGCGTCCACGGTAGCAGGGTCGTGAGCCATCTTGTTGTCCAGCTGATAGGCTGCGAAATTGTCGAAGCCAAGGAGTCTGGCCTTCTCGGCGCGGAGTTTCAGGATCTCAAGGCAGAGAGCCTTGTTGTCATATTCATTGCCATTGTTGCCCCTTGACGAATAGGCTTTGAACATCGCCTCGCGGCGGTTCCTGTCCTCGCAGGATGTCATCTCGGAGGTGTAGGATGAGACAGGGAGTCCGAATTGCTCCTTGAACGCGTTGTTCTCGGCCAGAAGGTTCGTGCCGAACTTCTGCTGCGCGGCGGCGATCTTCTGGTTGATCTCCTTCAGCCTCGCCTGGGCGGCCTCCTCCAGATCCACACCGTTGCGGGTAAAACTCTGGTAGAGCTTCTTGAGAACCATCTGCTGCTCTCTCGTAAGTCCGCTCTGGTCAGCGTCATAGACAGCCTTGACACGCTCGAAGAACGCCTTGTTCATCGAGATGTTGTCCTCGTGCTCGGTCATCAGGGCCGTGGCCTGCTCGACCACCTTGCTCATCTCGTCGTTTCCCTCTGTCTCCTGAAGGTTGAACAGCACAGCCGTCGTCTTGGTCAAAGTCCTGCCGGACAGCTCGTAAGCCGCCACGGTGTTCTCAAACGTCGGCGCATCCTGATTGTTCAGGATAGCCTCAAGTTCCTTGTTCTGCTCCTCAATCCCGGCCTTGACGGCAGGAATGTAATCGGTAAGCTGAATCTTCTCGAACGGCGGAATGCCGTACGGTGTGTCCCATTCCTCAAGGAACGGATTGTTCTTTGTCTGTGCGCATGCTGCCATCATCGCGATCGCTCCTAATGCTAAGATTGCTTTCTTCATCTTAGTTTGATTTAAATTTTAGTAACATGAAAATAATAAGTTGCTTCAGATTAAGAGAAGATTTTCGAGGATAGATCTTTTTTCGAAGAAGGAGTGTGCCGGTGGCACATGACTGATGAGAAAAGAGATATAGACCGAAAAGATTCCTTAAGATGATGCAGGTTATTTTTTGAAAGTTGCTTAATATGTTAATATCCATTATATTCCATCAAATCAATGAATATGCCCGAACACGGGAATACGGATTATCCCACAACCCATTTCTCGACGGTGCGGGTCCGGGAGGAGATGTTGACGCCGACTTTGACGAGGGTCTTGCCGTCCTCCAGTTTGTACGGGAGCATATAGCCTTTCTCGTCGATTTGTTTCAGCGCGTCTTCGGCGGAGCCGTCAACCTTGAACTCGAAGACGTAGATGCTGTTGTCGGTGTAGCAGACGGCGTCGGCTCGTCCGATGGCGGACTTGACCTCGGTACGGATGTAGAACCCGAGCAATGAAAAAATCAGGTATATGATTGTCTGGTAGTGCTTTTCGGTCTTGTTCTCCAAATCGTTCGGGATTCCGGCAAGGTAGGCCTGAAGCTTCTCCATCGCAAGGTCGATGTCTTGGGAGTCCATCGCGGCATAGAAATGCGCCACAAATCCGGAGGCTGTTCCTGTATTGCTCGGATATTCACCGAGAAGCCCTCGGGTGAAACCGATCTTGACTTCCCTGTTCGGGTAGCCGAGGGTGTAGAGCTGCATCCGCTCATCGTAGGACTTGATGGTCAGGTAACCAGTCTGATAGAGCATCGGTAAGGAGTTGTCGGAGAGTTCCGGAGACACGTCAAAATCGGACTGGGGAACCAGCGGGATGTTGTCCAATGTGGTTTCGTCAATCGGGTTACGCCTCAGCCTTTCTACAAGATAGGTCGGCGTGCCGGAATCAAACCAGTAGCTACCGATACGACGGTCACTCAAGGCATTAAGCAAGCTGAAAGGATTGTAGATATCCTCGGACCCATCGCAGAAATGATAGCCGTCGTAGTTATATTTCAACAATTTCAGAGCTTCATCGTAGGAAATCTTCTGCCTGTCGGCAAGCGCCTGAACACCATATTGAATATTATCCTCCAGCTCCTTCTGAGAAATACCGCAAATCGCCGAGTACTTAGTCTCCATCGAAATATTCTTCAGATTGTTCAGCTCACTGAATATGCTGAGCTGGGCGAACTTGTTGATTCCGGTAATGAAGACGAACCGCAGATAAGGGTCAAGGCTCTTTATCGGGCTGTAGAAATTCCTCATTATCTGCCTCAGGGACGGAAGCCTGACCTTGTCGTTCATCACATCCAGCAGCGGTGCGTCATATTCATCAACGATCAGCACTGCTGGTTCCCCGGTCTTGGCAAACGCCTCTTTTACCAGAAACTCCAACCTTGCGTTGACATCCATCTTGTCCAGATTCTCACCTTTGCCATAAACTCTTTCATATTCAGCAAGTTTATAGTCGAGCTGACGCAACAGCTGATCCTCGTTCACGTGCTTGGCCGTGGACATATCGAAATGGAAGACCGGATGTCGCGTCCATTCTTTCTTCATATCTCCGGCCTTGAGCCCTTCAAACAGTTCCTTCCTTCCTTCGAAATAGCAATGGAAAGTCGAGGACAGCAGGGATTTACCGAAACGACGCGGACGGCTCAGGAACACGTACTTGTAAGTCTCCGCCAAATCGTGCACAAAACCTGTCTTGTCGATGTAGAGGTAACCTCCCTCGACAATATTACTGAATGTTTGTATCCCGATAGGGAATCTTTTGAATCCGGCCTCCATAATTCAATATAGCTCAACTCTCAAAGATAAGGCTTTTTTCCCAAGGAACAAAGCCTTGACACTCACAGACATTTGATATTTTCATTGAAAAAGCCTCCGCACGGGGAATGACCGAACGGAGGCTTTCAAAGTTCACAATCTTATTAGATCACTTTCTCAACTCCATCAAGGTCTATCAAGGTGAACTGTGCCTTACCCTGATAGATAGTGAGGATTCCTTTGACGTTGATCGGGGCGCCACCGAGGATGGCCTCATCAATCTGGGTATCTGCGAAACGGGAGTAGCCGCTGGTGCGGATCTGGACGGTCTGGCTGCCCATATTGAAGTACTGGCTGACGGAATACGCCGACGCGTTCTTCAGCAGGGTGGCCTTGAGTTCCGGATCCGAAACCTGTCTGGCATAATCAGCGGAATAGGCGTCATCGAACTTTCCGGAATTCAGGTAGCCGATGAAACCCTGCTTGGACATCGCCCAGGTCGTTATGCCCCACGTCGGATCCGCGACCGGCTTGTAGTCCTTGCCTGTGCCGGATAGGAATATCCTGTTGGACGAGGACTTCTTGTCCTTGTAGGAGTCTATGTAGATCAGACAGAAGATCTCGTTGGCGTAGGTCAGGCCGTCAAGCTCGACATAGCAGCCGATGTTCTCCTCTTTCAGAAGATCGGCGGCGGAGACTTTCTTAGGCTGCAGCGGAGTGTCAATCTTACCTCTGAATATGTGAGTGTCAATGATGTACTGAACCTCGATGTAGGAGGTCTCATATTCACCGGTAGGATCGGCGTAGCCCAGCTGGATCATTCCGTTGTAGGCGCCGAGCGTAAGGCCGCCGCACTTGACATAGACCCACTGACCGAGCTTGTAGTCGTTGTAGAGGGCGTTCTTGCCGATCTTCAACTCTATGCCGCCCGTGGCGTCCTGGATGTAGATGCTCTTGTAAACATTGCCGCTGCGGTCATCGGAGACCACCTGTCCTCCGATGACGATGTCCTTCTCGATCTTCACCGGACCGGACTTGTACAGAGCCTTGAGCTGGGCGATGGTCGTGTTGGGGGTCATCGTCACAGGCTCGTACACGTCAGCCTTGCCGTAGTCCGTGGTGAAGACCTGGTCCCATTCCTCGCAGGAGGCGAGGGCGAAAATGGCGGCGATCAGCGCGAAATATATTCTTTTCATACCTTGGAATCCTTAGAATCTGAAATAAATGTTCAACATGTAGTTGATTCCGCTCATGTAGAAGTACTTGGAATCAAACCTGTAGAATCTCTCCTTGCTGACGGTGTTGTCCACAAGACGGGTCTGCTCGTAGCCGCCAGTGCGTACATCCCTGTTGTTCAGGAGGTTCTTCACCTGCATCGAGAAGCCGAGCTGGTACTTTCTCTGAATATACCAGGACTTGCCCACGCTGGCGTTCACGAGCATGAAGTTCTTGAACTTCTCCTGCGCTGCCATGTACTCGATCTCCTGGGCGGTCACCTGACCGTCAGGCCCGGCTGTGGCCATGTCCGTCCTGTAGAGAGGGTTCATGTCCAGATAGGAGTTCCCGAAGAAATCCACATCCGCGTCGATGAACCAGTAGTTCTTGTTCCACGCGAGGCCAAGGCTGGTCGCAAGCTGCGGGGTACTAGGCACATAGTGCCGCACGGTCTTTCCGTCCACGGTAGGATGACTCTTCCAGTAAGGAATCGTCACTCCGTAGGTTCCGGCGACATATTCAGCGCTGTTGTCGAAGGTCTGGTACATCGTAGGGTTGGAGGTATAGATGTACTGGCCGTAGGTGAACACTCCCTGAAGGGAAAGGTTAGGCACCGGAGTCGGCACCTTGAAGCCGAGCTCGACTCCGACGTGCCTCTCGTCGATTCCGGACATCGCGAAGTTGGTGAACGAGTTCTGCGAGTCATCGTAGAAGCTCATCACGTCCGTCTGATCCTTGATGGAGGTGTAGAATCCGGTGACGCGCACATCGTAGCCGGAATTGCTGTAGGCGTAGTTGATGTCCGCCGTCAATGTCTTGATGGTCTTGAGGTCAGGCATCACGGTGTTCCTCGTCCTCGGGGAGATGAACGCCTGGTTGAATGTCGGGGCCTCGGTGATGTAGGCTGCGTCGGCGTAGATCCTGTGGCCTCCGCTGATGAAGTAGCCGAGGTTGATCTTTCCGGATCCCGTCAGGAAGTCCTTCTTGTCGGACTCGCCCTTCGAGGTTATCGGCCTGCCGTCGATCTGGTCGTACTTGGTGATGATTTCCCCATTGTAGGTGAACGGGTTGCCGTTGTCGTCAAGTCCCGGGAAAAGACCCTTCCTCAAAAGACCTTCCCTCCAGAATTTCGAATATCCCAGCCTTCCGGCCACCGTCGCCTCGAAGCCGCCGAACGTGAAACGTCCAGAGGCCCAGGCCTCCGCGCGGCGGACGTGGGCATAGTAGTCGTAGCCGTACTTGTCACCCTGGGCAAGGGTCTTGGCGGCTCCGTTCCTGAGATAGTAGTCCAGATCGTTCTGGATCATCGTCGGATAGGCGGCGAAATCCCTCTCGGCGAACTGGTCGATGTTGACATAGTAGTCTCCTCCGAGCAGGTCGTCCAGAATCTTGTAGTACTCCGTGCGGTTCCACTTGTAGGAGAGTCCTCCGTTGACTGTCAAGAACTTGACAGGATTCCACTTGGCGTTGACAGCGAAGTTGAGGTCGTTCTGATCCACACGCCTCTCCTCGATCACGTACTTCGAACGGTTGCCTGAGGCGGTGGAATTCAAGGAGTTCACGGCATAGAGACGATCCCAGTTGATGTGGGTGGTCGATGGGAGGTCGGTCTCCCAAGCCTCCTTCGCCCATGCGTACTTGGCGAAGTTACGACGGTTGTAGTCCGTGTTGTCCATGTAGAAATAGCTCGGAAGGTTCCTGTAGTAGTCAGGACGAGGATCCGGGGCATCGTACCAGTCAAGAGCCGTGTAGCCATTCTTGCCGAATCTGTAAAGCACTGTGGCCGAGGCCGAGAACTTCTGGGACTCCGGTGTGAAGTCGTACTTGAGGATGGCGATCGGCTCGTGGGTCTTGCGGACGCGGGCGTTGCGCACCTTGCCGTTATAGTAGCCCCAGTTGGAGTTGTACATGTTGTCGCCCATCAGATCGTAAACCTCCTGGGTGGAACCGTTCTGCGCCCCACGCTCGCCTGGGGCGGCCATGAATGTGAATCCCAGCTTATGCTCCTCGCCGAACCTCTTCTCCACGGCTCCGTAGTAGCCGAACGAGCGGTAGAAAACACCCTTTATCCAATCATTTCCGCCAAGCCTCGCCGATGCGCTGAAAGCGTAGGACCAGCCGTTGTCCAACTGTCCGGAAGCGTAGGTCAGCATCAGGCGGAGCCTGTACAGAGCGCTGTTGGTCAGCACGCTTCCTCTCCAGCCTGTGCGGACGGAAGAGGCCATCGGCATGATGTTCGTGAGGCCGTTGTAGCCGCCGAATCCGAAATCGGAGACCTCGGCTCCGTTCACGGACTCCTTGCTTCTGGTGGCCTCGTTGAGACCGCTCCAGAGGGAGTACGGCGTGTAACCCGTGATCGCGTCGTTCATCCTCACGCCAGCAAGATAGACATCCTGTGACTCACTGGAATAGCCGCGGACACGGAAGCGCACGGAACTGAAATTGTAGCCGGCCATGTTGTTGAACACATCGTTCTGGCCGAAAAGGATGGTAGGGCTGTCCTGGTAGCCGGAATCGTCCATGTCGAACTCAGAGAAACTGGCGTCGTCCACCTCGGCGACTTTCGCCACCGGGGTCAGGGACAGGTTGAACATGTTCTTGACATAGCCGTCATTGACGGTCACGTTCACTCTGGACTGGAGATAGTCCGGGCTTTCGATGACAAGGTCGTACATTCCGTCCTTCAGGTTCCCGATCTGGAATGTTCCGTCCTGTCCGGCCTTCACACGGGCGACTTCCTTTCCTTCTGAATACAGGATCAGATCCGCTCCGTCAATGGTCGCCTTGCTCAAGCGGCTGACGACCGTACCTTTCACGCCACCGGTGTAGTTCTGGGCCGATAAAGTCAGAGCCAGAAACAGAGCCGATGCGGCAAGGAATATTCTTTTGTTCATATTTATTGAATATTAACTATTTATCCATTTGGAGGGTCACTTCGACAAGCTCAGTGACCGAGCCTCTGCGGTCACTGCACTTTCAGTCACCGAGCTTGTCGAAGTGCCGAAGCGACCGAAGTAACTACTTGTTACTAATGACAATATAGGTCGGGTAGTGGTCGCTGTAGCCGCCGACGTAGGAGCCGGATGAATATGTCCGGAACGGCGTACCCTTGTACTGTCCTGTCTGCTGAACCATGAACGGCTGGTTGAAGACGCGTCCGTAGTACTTGCCCTTCACGATCGGAACAATCCTGAGCGTCCCCTTCGGAGCGTTCACAAGCGCCTCGTTCGCAAGGATGATGTCGTAGATGTTCCACTCGCCACGATAGGCCAAAGAGCCGTAACCGGCTTTCAACATTGAGGTAAACGGAGAGAAGAAGTCCATCTTGCCGACTTCGGAGACATTCTCCTTGCCGTGCATATAGACGGCCATGCTCTCGTCCGTAGGGTTGTCGTTCATGTCACCCATCACCACGATCTTGATTCCGGGATATTCATTCATCAGTTTGGCGGAGTTCTCGTAGATGATTTCCGCGCCACGGCTCCTAAGGTCGCTCCCCTTGCCTCCGATCCTGGATGGAAGGTGGGCGACGAAGAACGCGAACATCTCGCCCTTGATCTCGCCCCTGACCATCAGCACATCACGGGTGCGGAAGTATCCCTGAGACTCCTCGTCCATGTCGAACTTTATGTCCTTACTGTTGAAATCAAACGGAATGGATTTGCTTTCAATCAGTTTGAACTGCTCCGGCCTGTAAAGCAGGGCCACATCGACGCCTCGCCTGTCCGGGCCGTCATAGTGCACGATCTGGTAGTTCGCGTCGGCGATCTCCTTCTGGTTCACAAGATCCTCAAGCACATGGCGGTTCTCAACCTCGCTCAGACCCAGAACCGTGTGGAAAGCCTTGTTCTCGTCAGCCATCGCCTTGATCACCGTGGCGATGTTGCGGAGCTTGCGGTTGTACCGCGCGTCAGTCCAGCGGTTTGCCCCGTCGGGGAGATATTCATAGTCATTCTTGCCCTCGTCGTGGTAGGTGTCGAAGAGGTTCTCGACATTGTAGAAGCCGATGACATACCCCCTCGCGCCCTTGTCCCCCTTGGCGCAGGCCGTGGCGGCCACAACCAGAAGCAGCAGAGCGGAATAAAGTATTTTTTTCAAACGCATATCAGTTTTGTATTATTATTCATGAATATGTCGGTTCCGCCGGGGCGCTACCTCCACCACCAGGCGACATCCTTCGGCTCCTCGGCCTCGATCCTTGCCGTAGTCTCCTCGCCCACCTTGGCAGGCAAGTTCACGAAGAAATCAATGTTCAGTCTCTTCTCAAGATCATCAACCGACATCGAATAGGAAGAATCTATGGTCTTGGTGCTGTATACCTTGTGATCCAGCCAGACGGCGCATGCCGAATAGCCAGAATAGCCGAATGTGGAATTCTTCATGTAGCGGAGGACGACCTTGTAGTAGGCTGTCGGAACGGTCACTTTCTTGCCATTGTTGTCAAGGGCGTACTTGACGGTCTCTCCGTCTTTGTAGTCTATCACGCAACCGGTCACGACATAGAGGGTGTCGGAATCTCTTGCCCATCCACGGACCTTGTCTTCAAGCGTCGCCCAGATGTCCCCGTTGAACCCCTCATAAATCTGTGGAGTCATATTCGTGCCATAAAAGGTCATGGCGTTTGCCGAATATGATGTCAGCCTGTCCGCTGAAGCTATCTGATGTCCTCTGGAAAAACTCCCCGCGTTACCACTGCGATAGCCTTTTTTCAAAACAGGCTGCCTGCTCTCCGGCAGAAGCGGATCAAGCGCCCAGGCATCTGTCCTCTTCATCGGACCACCGATATTCCATTTGCAAAGCGGATATGCCACCCACGGAGCCACAAGATTGTCGTAGTCCCAGATGAAGGAATAGTTCCGCGTCTTTACAGAGCCGATCGTCATCGAATGGGAGAAAAAATCCGTCCCTGCCGGAACTGAAGGAAGTTCCAGCCAGCCTGTCTCGTTCGGCTTTGGTTCCGGTGTCGGGTCTGGATCCGGCTTGATCTCCGGTTTCTTCCCTTTCTGGCTGATTGTCTTCGAAGCCTTTCCCGCACTGTTCTCCACAGTGAGTACAGCCGAGCGCTCCTGCTCCGACTCATTCGCCGCCACATTCAGGGTGACATCCGTGTTGCCGCTACCAGAACTCGGCGCGGCGATGATCCAATCCACCGGCGCGCCGCCATCCACCGAAGTTAAAGTTATTTTCCAGGATGACGAGGCTTTGACATAAATGTACTGCGAACGCCCCTCCGCCTCAATCATCGTGGTCTTCACCTCGACTGTCGGCGGAAGCACATCCTCCTTACCACCTGAGCCACAAGATGATAGCGCCAGCATTACAACCCCGGCGCAAATCATCCAAAACCTGCTCAACGTTATCTTCATGTGTTCGTATTATTAGAGAGCAAAAGGGCTGCCCGCTTTTCCGGGCATCCCTTAGCCTTTAAATTGACATCAAATTTACTTCAGAACGACAGTTATACTCTTGGCGCGAATCTGCGCTATATCCGCCTGGGCGGCAAACGTGTCCACGCTTCCTGTCCATGTGACCGTGTTGTTCGTCGCATCAGAAACGGCTATAGTATTGTCGGAGAGGACAGTCATATTCGAGCATTTATCGGAATAGCAATTCAGAACCACTTTCTCGACTTTTTTACCTGTAGGAGGGATAACAACGAAGACAGAGTTCTTATAGATTCTAATGTGATCCTCCTTTGGAGCGGTGGCATCACTTGTCGATTTATACTTATAGTAGCCGAACTTTATCCCATCCTTTGTGTACTCGTAGCCTTTGCCATAAGTCCCATCCGAACCGGCGGTCCAGGCATTGTCATCAGCAATCACCAGAGTCATCTCTGATCCGGAAGACGAACTTTTGCCTCTATGAGTCAATGTGACTGTGTGGGACTTCGTCGCGACATCAGCCTTGGTAGAAACAGTTAATTTCACAACCTTGTCCGCCTCCTCGGTGTTGGCGGCAAACTTCACTGTGATGGTGGCATTCTTGTCACCGGAAGCCGGCTCGACTATGTAGGCGGAATTGTCAGAAGTAACTGTCCAAGCCACATTGGCCTTGACTTCAAACGTGGCCGAGGTGGCGTCTGCCGCAGCTGAAAGAGAAGTAGTGCTGACAGTCAGATAATCAGAGGCCCCTGGGACAAGATCCGTAACCATTGTGTTGACGTATTTGTTATTGCTGGCAAGTCCCACATAGAAACCGGTCACCTTCACAACCGCGCCATCGAACGACTTTGCGTTGAAACTGTCATTGATGTAGGCAAGACTGCCCGTGTGCTTGGTCGCGCCGGCAACTTCAACATTCACATAATTTCCACTCACAGAAAGAGTTCCCTCGTAGGAGATATATTCAATCTTGCTTGATGAATATGCGTCAAAGGCGGCAGCGTCCAGAACCTTAGGCGAAGGCAGAGTCAATGCGTTGCCGGAAGATACGACAGTCACCTCCGGAGAGGCCAGCTGGATAAGCCCGCCATATTCAGAAGTCGTTCCTGACACCTTCACATTGTCCTTCTCTTTCGCAGCGCATTTGGTGCCATCGTAAACAAGAAGATAGTCCGCACCGTCTGTGATGACGAAACCTCTCTGGTAAGTGGCTGCAACAGTGCCGGTCACAATGGCCGCTGTTCCGCTAGGGGAGCTGAGAACCTCGGAGATTTTCATTTCCGTGGCAGGTCCTGGATTGTCTCCACCACCGGTGCCGAGGTCAACGCCCTTGGAGAAGTCGATGACGGTGCCGGCCTTTTCGGAAATCGAAAGGGTCAAGTCATCAAAACAATAGACGCTTGCCTTTGTGGACATGAAATAAAGATAGAGGGCGGAAGTCCCGTCAGGAACAGTGAATGTGGAGGAAGCAAGATCCCAACGCTTGTTCTTGTCGCCGGCAGGGAATGAATATTCAATCTGCACCCACTTGCTTCCATCCTTGCTGACATACACCTTGAACTCATCATGCTTGAAAGTGTTGTCGATGTCCCCGCTCTGGGAATATTCATTGCGCTCAGCTCCGAACGAGAGCGTGTAATTCTTTGACGCCGGCAGCGTTATGTTCTTTACCTCGAAATAAGGTTCCTTCCCGAACCAAAGATAATTCATTCCTGACCCCTGATAGTCAGATGAGGATGATGACGAGTTGTACTTGTCATTAGTTCTTGCGCTTACTCCGCTTGAGGCGTAGGTAACAGACGAGATTCCCGTGCCGGTCTCATTGCGCCACCCCTCGAACGAATCAAGGTATGTCTTCCAACCGCTGTCGCTCTTGACGGCCTTCTCCTTGTCAAAGTCGTTCTTGTAGACGGTCATGTCAGCCACGGAACCTGTTCCTTTCTGCTTGACAACCAAAGTCTTGGAGTCAAAGCCGATGTCGAACTTCACTGATCCTTCACGATCCAAACCAGAGTTCTCCATCACCTTGATCTCGACAGTCACGGCCTTCGAGGAGCCTTTCCCCTCCCTCGGTCCGATGGAGATCCAGTCCTGCTCGGTGGTGGCCTTCCAGTCTCTGGTGGCCGTCACCTGAACGGTCTCGGTTCCGCCGGTCTTCTCAAATGAAATCTCGGACTTTTCGACCTCCACCGACGGAGCGCCCAAGTCCTCTTTCTTGTCATCACAAGCCGTGGCCGCGAAAGCAAGCGCCGCCACAGACATGATGAAGCCTAAAAATCTATTTGTTTTCATATTCATTAGTGTTAATAAATGTTCCACTCATTATGCAGCTCCGGCACTTCCCCCGCTCCAGTCCTTCCTTTACCGGCACTTCTATCGATACTTCGACACCATCCACCCCCGCAAACTCAGCTGTCGCATCCAGGCGACCGGCTATTCTTCCCACAAATTCTTTGCCTGTCAAGCAGTCCGCTAAGTTACGACTAAATATTCAATTAAAAAATATGCCCGGACTGCGAGAACTATCGCAACATGTTATTTACTTACTTTCAAAGGTTTCCAAATAGCCACCGGGACAAATGGGATGGCGGTATTTCAGAGTTGACTGTCATTCAGTGCGTTATACGCCACGGGGCTCCGCCAATGTCATTGCGTACTTTACGCAGCGAAATATACGCAATAATATTCATTCTTCCCTAACAGCCTTTGAATGTGAGTGAAATGCCCATTCCCGCTCACGAAAGGCAGGGAAAGAGATCCCTCGTGAGCGAAGATGCCCTCTTCGCGCACGAGACCATTGAATATAGCGGCCTCGTGAGCAGATGGCCTGTTCCCGCGCACGAGACCATTGAATATAGCGGCCTCGTGAGCAGATGGCCTGTTCCCGCGCACGGCCTTGTCTTACAGATCGAGGTCGAGCTCGACGGGGCAGTGGTCTGAGCCGAGGATCTCGGTGTGGATCTCGGTGGCTGCGATCTTGTCCCTGAGGGAGTCGGAGACGAGAAAGTAGTCCAGCCGCCACCCGACATTCTTCTCGCGGGCGTGGAAGCGGTACGACCACCAGGAATATTTCACCTCGTCCGGGTGCTGTAAGCGCCAGGAGTCAGTGAAACCAGAGTCCAGAAGCCCGGAGAACTTGCCGCGCTCCTCATCGGTGAACCCGGCGTTGCGGCGGTTCGTTTCCGGGGTCTTTATTTCTTTCTCTTCCTCATCGGTGAACCCGGCATTGCGGCGGTTCGTGTCCGGATTCTTGATGTCTATCTCATTGTGGGCCACGTTCATGTCACCGCAGACCACCACACCCTTCCGGGCGGCGAGGCCGGCAAGATATTCCCGGAAATCATCCTCCCACCGCATCCGGTAGTCGAGCCTCCGGAGACCGTCCTGAGAGTTCGGCACATAGACGCAGACAAGGAAGAACTCCGGCATCTCCAACGTGATGACGCGCCCCTCATGGTCGTGTTCCTCAACCCCGATGCCGTACGTCACCGAGAGCGGCGTGTGCCTTGAATATATCGCCGTCCCGGAATATCCCTTCTTCTCCGCCGAGTTCCAGTACGACGTGTACCCCAGGAACTCCAGATCCAGCTGCCCCGGCTGCATCTTCGTCTCCTGCAGACAGAAAAAATCCGCGTCCAGCGTGTTGAACACCTCATCAAACCCTTTCCCGGC
>OBCQ01000302.1_pt1 | contig 14168 bp, 9 predicted proteins | sample 1517991 | NCBI WGS metagenome assembly OBCQ01 (sample SAMN03418263, study PRJEB22391) | human gut metagenome | biome: human-gut; feature: organic feature; material: feces | host: Homo sapiens | place: Tanzania | collected 2013-01
AGCAGAAGGAATCTACATATGCCGCACAAAAAGCGGAGCTTGAAAAGCAGTACACTAAAGAATCGGAGCGTGCTGATGAGATAGAAAGCATGCAGCAGTATATGCAGAGTGACCAGTACATAGAGGATATAGCAAAGAGCAAGCTGGGGCTTGCATATGACAATGAAATAATCTTCAAGGAAAAGGACAAATAATTTTTGAAGATATAGTTGCGCTTTTTCGTCAAAACCTTCATTTTTGACCACATATAATCGTTGAAAAAAGATGGAGGCAAAAAGATGAGGATTGCAAATTTAAAAAAGGCTGTGTGGGGGCTTATGGCATTTGCATCCACACTGGTGTGTGTGATGGATTGTTATCCGCTGATACCTGCAGTGTATGGAGTTTATTGTCTGAGCAGTGGGCATACGATTATTTTTTACATAGGATTAATTATTGGAATGGGATACTTTATATCGATACCGTCGATATGTAAGTATCTCTTTATTATTGCGGTGATTTACTTTGGGGAAAGGCTCTTTGTGAGAAAAAGCAGTAAAAACGGATGTCTGACAACAGCTGTTGTAGCAGCTTGTGCCACGGCGGTGATGAATCTGTCGGTAACATTTCTGGGAAGGCCGGATACGGATGAGATAGTGTTGTCGGTAGCAGAGAGCCTTGTTGTGTTTTCAATGGCCTTTGTGCTTTGCAGAGCATGCGAATATTTAAGGACTCTTGAGCACAATGAAAACCCGGTCATAGCAGGACTTCTGCCCGACAGGGAGGAGGCATTTGCCACAGCAGTTTCAGGACTTTCAGGCATTATTTCGACTGCAAATGTCATGGCTGTAAAATGTACGGCAGATAAAATCCCTGATGAGAGTGAGAAAATACAGCTTGAGGTGACGGGGAGACTTTGTGCATGCTGTGAGGGCTGCAGTGTGTGCTGGACAAGCGGGGCTTCGATTGCCGACAGTATAAAAATGCTTGCTGATGCAGTGCGTAAACGTATGAAAACAGAGGAAATTGTGCAAAACAGATATGTGGATGGCTGCCCACACTATACGCGCATGGTGGAAGCCGCCACAGAGGCATTTGCCCGTATTGAGCTAAATGAAGCCTGGTACAGGCGTCTCACGGAAAACAGACGCGTCATAGCCGCACAGCTTGACGCTATGGCAGAGCTCATGGATAGCTGGTGCAGGGCTGAAAAATGTATTGATAAAAAAAGAAGGCTGCGTCTTTCAAGAGTTTATGTATATACAAAAGAGGCTGGTATACAGGTGGAAAATGCCCATATTTATGAGAACGCAAGGCAGCAGGTATGTATAAAGGCAGATGTCTGCACCAAGATAGATGGTGGGATTGAAATTTCAAAATATGTGCAGGCGGTTTCACGCGCCATGGGAGTGAAGCTCAGGCAGGCACATGGGACAGTTTCAATAATATCTGATGAGAGGACATCTATTGTGCTTTACGAGGAGAATCAGTTCTATGCACTATCTGGGGTGGCGACCAAAAAGAAGACCGGCTCTCAGGCAAATGGCGACAGCTACAGCATGTTTCAGCTGGATGATGGCATGTATCATGTATGTGTATCCGATGGCATGGGCTCGGGCAAGCAGGCGCAGGCCGAGAGCACACTGGTGGTGGATTTGCTTGAAAAGCTTTTGGAGGCCGGCTTTAGCAGGGAAAGTGCCCTAAAGCTGATGAACTCTGCCATGGTCATATCGGCGGGCGAGGAGTCCTATTCCACGGTTGATTTTGCCACAATAGACATGTACACAGGTGAGCTTGAGCTGGCCAAAACAGGCGCAGCACCGTCATTTATCAAATCAGGGAAACAAGTAAGTGTTATAGAAAATGAATCACTCCCGGCGGGGGTCGATGTCTGGCAGGAGAGCAAACATTCAAAAAATACACTTCAAAGTGGCGATTTCCTTGTCATGGTGACGGATGGTGTGCTAGAATATCTGCATGTAAAGGACAGACAGGGGAAGCTTATGGATATCATCGCAGGCGTCAAAAGTGACAATGCAGGCGTGATGGCGCAGGAAATTCTGGACAGGGTGCTGCTTGACACAGGTGGATACGCCATGGATGATATGACTGTAGTTGCAATAGGAATCTGGGAAAAATAATGATTAGACGGACAAAAGATTATATTCTGGAAAACAAGATGATAAACAATCACAGCACGGTGCTTGTTGCGCTGTCGGGCGGTGCGGATTCAGTCTGCCTTCTGCTAGTGTTAAATGAGATAAAAAGACAGTGCGCAGATGAGCTTGATTTTGCGCTGGAGGCAGTACATGTGGAGCATGGTATCAGAGGAGCCGAGAGCAGGGAGGATGCGAGGTTTGCGTCAGATCTCTGCGAGAGGCTTAACATACCGTGTCATGTGCATTCCGTGGATGTACCGCAATATGCAGCAAGTCATGGACTCGGACTGGAGGAGGCCGCCAGGATATTGCGCTATGAGGCGTTTGAAGAGGAGGCAGGCAGATATCCTTGCGAAACTGCCTATGCAGCAGACCAAAAGCAGGGTAACAGCAGGCAGGTAGTCGTTGCGGTTGCGCACCATATGGAGGACAACGCAGAGACAGTTCTTTTTCAGATGCTTCGCGGAAGCGGAGCGAAGGGACTTTCCGGCATGCATCCGGTTTCCGTGAAGAACGGTGTCACCTATATCAGGCCGCTTTTATCAGCGACACGCGCACAGATAGAGGAATATCTGAAGGAAAACGGACAGGCTTTTGTCACCGATGCTACAAACACTGACACAGCCTACTCCAGAAATAAGCTGCGCCATGATGTGTTTCCACTGCTTTTGCAGATTAATGACAGGGCGATAGAGCATATCAATGAGAGCGCAGGACAGCTTGCGGTGATGAATGATTTTTACGAGCAGCAGCTAAAAGAGGCGTGCGACAGCATGGTTTCAAAAAAAGAAGGCAGGGTGATACTTGAAATCAGCCGCTTTGAGAGTCTGCATCCGGCATTAAAAAGCGGAGTGGCGCGCGAGTGTATACATCTGGCATCAGGGCGGCTCAAGGACATCACGAGCACACATATCGGTGCACTTGTGAAGCTTGCAGGGCAGCAGTCGGGCAGAAAAATCAATCTGCCATATGGAATTATTGCGGAAAAATCATTTGGCGAGGTGATACTCTTCGCCGGAAGGTGTGACGATGAAAAAGAAGAAATTCACATTACGCAAAAAGAGCTTGAGGCACTGAGTGCCACGGGAGAGCAAAAAAACATAAAGCTTTCGGCAGATGGCTCGTATGTCACACTTTGTATACAAGATTTTAATGGTAAAATGGACGAAATTCCCAAAAAACCATATACGAAATGGTTTGATTATGATAAGATGAAGAAAGGCTTTGAAATAAGAACAAGAAAAGCCGGTGACTATATAATTGTGGATGACGAGGGGCATCATAAGAAGCTGAAGCAGGTATTTACAGGTGATAAAATTCCTGCACAGCAGAGAGCGGGGCTGTGGCTTATAGCTCATGAATCACTGGTGCATGCCATTATCGGATACAGATCCGGCTGCAGCGCACTTGTCACACCACAGACAGGAAAAGTACTTAAGATCACATTTTACGGAGGAAAACAAAATGGATTTTTCAAAAAAATATGATATTTCGGTTTACCTGACAGAGGAGCAGCTCAATAAGCGTATCGCAGAGATTGGAGCGCAAATCACAGAAAAATACAGGGGACAGTCAGTATATCTCATTTGCATACTCAAGGGCTCAATATTCTTTACAACTGAGCTCGCAAAGAGAATTGATTTGCCTATGACTATGGATTTCATGTCGGTATCCAGCTATGGCTCAGGTACAGAGTCATCAGGCGATGTCAAGATTAAAAAGGACCTTGAGCATTCTATCGAGGGAGAGAATGTCATCATCATAGAAGACATCATTGATTCGGGAAATACTCTTAGCAGGCTTTCAAAGCTCCTTGCCAAAAGAAACCCGAAGAGTCTCACAATCTGTACACTTTTGGACAAGCCTGAGCGCCGTGTGGTTGATGATGTAAATGTAGACTACGTGGGCTTTGTGATTCCTGATAAGTTTGTGGTAGGCTATGGCCTTGACTATGATCAGAGGTTCAGAAATCTGCCTTACATTGGCTTCGTCGAGGGCGAAATAAAATAAAAAGGAGAAGTAAATTGAATAAACAAAAAAGCGGTATGCGCGGAATGGGCGTATACATTATCATTGTATTTGCAGTAATCTGCATCTGGTACTGGCTGAGCGCCGGGGCTACATCAAACTCTTACACACAGAGTCAGTTCGAGAAGGATCTTGACAAGAATCAGGTGAAGAGCGTAAAGGTAGTGCAAAACAGGGAGATACCGACAGGAAGTCTTGAGGTGAAGTTCAAGGATGGCACATCAAAGGTGCTTTATGTATCAGATGTAAACAATATCGAAAAGACCATGACAAAAGCAGGGTACACCGACTATACAGTTGCGGATGTTCCGGCTGAGAGCTGGATTATGACACTGCTTCCGTATCTTTTGGTATTCGGAGCCATGTTCATACTCTTTGCAGTGATGAACAACAACGCAGCAGCACAGGGCGGCGGTGGCAAGATGATGAACTTCGGCAAGAACCGTGCGAAGCTCACCACACAGGAGGAAAACCATATCAAGTTTTCCGATGTAGCAGGCTTAAAGGAGGAAAAGGAGGAGATTGCAGAGATAGTTGATTTCCTTCGTGATCCGGGAAAATACACCAGACTTGGAGCAAGAATTCCAAAGGGTGTCCTTCTTGTAGGACCTCCGGGAACAGGTAAGACTCTCCTTGCCAAGGCAGTAGCCGGAGAGGCGGGGGGACCGTTTTTCACCATTTCAGGATCTGATTTCGTGGAGATGTTCGTCGGAGTCGGAGCATCACGAGTGAGAGATTTGTTTGAGGATGCCAAGAAAAATGCGCCTTGTATCGTATTTATCGATGAGATTGATGCAGTAGCCAGACGCCGTGGCACAGGAATGGGCGGCGGACACGACGAGCGTGAGCAGACATTGAACCAGATGCTTGTCGAGATGGATGGCTTTGGTGTCAATGAGGGCATTATCGTCATGGCAGCCACAAACCGTGTGGATATACTTGACCCTGCTATCATGCGTCCGGGACGTTTCGACAGAAAGGTTGTAGTAGGCAGACCGGATGTGGGCGGCAGAGAAGAAATTTTAGGTGTCCATGCCAAGAAAAAACCTCTTGCAGAGGATGTAGACTTAAAGCAGATTGCACAGACTACAGCAGGCTTCACAGGTGCAGACCTTGAGAATCTGATGAATGAGGCAGCAATCCGTGCAGCGGGCGAAAACAGAGAATATATCACACAGGATGATATCAGAAAATCCTTCGTCAAGGTTGGTATCGGAGCTGAGAAGAAGAGCCGTATCATCTCTGACAAGGAAAAGCGCATTACAGCCTACCACGAGGCAGGGCATGCAATCCTTTTCCATCTGCTTCCGGATGTGGGACCTGTATACACAGTTTCAATCATCCCTACAGGAGCAGGCGCAGCAGGCTACACCATGCCTCTGCCTGAGAAGGATGAGATGTTCAACACAAAGGGACGTATGCTTCAGGAAATCGTAGTAGACTTAGGCGGTCGTGTCGCAGAGGAGCTTGTGTTTGACGATATCACAACAGGTGCATCACAGGACATCAAGCAGGCTACAAAGCTTGCGCGCGAGATGGTTACCAAATACGGTATGTCAGACAATATCGGCCTTATCTGCTATGCCGATGATGAGGAGGAGGTCTTCATCGGACGAGACCTCGCCCATACAAAGAACTACAGCGAGGGCATAGCATCGGCAATCGATGTCGAGGTAAAGCGCATCATAGATGAGTCGTACGACAAGGCAAAGAGCATGATAGCAGAGTATCGCGATGTGCTTGACAGATGTGCAGCACTTCTTCTTGAGAAGGAGAAAATCACAAGAGATGAGTTTGAAGCACTGTTTGACGAGGACAGCAAAACAACAGTTGGACATAATATTTAAAAAACAGACATGCTTTTGTGCATAATCACTATATGAAAAATATTAAATATAACTAAAGTACTATACAAATTGCATAAAAATAAACCATGGTTTTTATACAATTTGTGAACACTTATCGTTATAACCGTGATATTATAATAACCGTAAAAACCCCCCAATACATTATATAGTTTTTGCTATACCCCATAGTAAAAATACCTTCTCCTAAAAGGCAGCTGATCGTAGGCTGTCTTTTTTAATTTAAAAAAATAGTAACTATTCAGAACAATTGAGAACAAGAAAAGCTGATGCGTCATGCTTGCATGTAAGCAGCAGGTTTTCTTGTTCTCAAGGGGGCTCGAATAGATAAAAAATATACTTGCATAATCACATCTGTTGTGATAAACTATGCAAGTATCGTAATTAAATACATGGGCAGATTCCCGAGTGGCCAAAGGGGACAGACTGTAAATCTGCTGCAACTTGCTTCGATGGTTCGAATCCATCTCTGCCCATTAAAAACCTCAAGTCGTATGACTTGAGGTTTTTGTGTTATTCTGAAATTATCATTTAATCGGCCTGCGCCCCGGTGGCGGTAAGCACAGACTCCCACGCCATCGTATCAGGCCAGCCCTTTGTGTTAAAGCCATCGCGGATACATCTGCTGTAGTAGTCGAGCTTGTTTCGTATCGGCGAATCATCTGTGAATCTTGCATCATCATAGATGCCGTTAATATAATCGTCTATCGCGGTTCCGAATATTTCAGAGCGGTCCTCTGTTGCAAAGGTCATGCCGTAGGAATCAATGAAATACCCGGATATGTGGCTCGATGGATCATCCGGATTGTAGTTTGCGTAGCTGTCATCATAGGAGAAGCTGTCAGGATTAAAACTGTTCCATTTCTCCTCGGAAAACTCGCTCTTGTCATTATAGGTGTGTATGAAAGCAAGCCTCTGGTCAATCAGGTGGGAAATCTCATGGCCAACGGTGTAGCTGAAATCCCAGCTGTAGTTGCAGTTTAGAACCATCACATTGTGGTTGTTTATTACATTTATAAAGCCACTTGGCTCATTTATCATATCTGAGTGGCTTGACGAAATGTCACCGCACAGATAGATTCGCATGCCTCTTATATCGCCATAACACAGCTGCGTGAAAAAGTCATCAGGGAAACAGCCAAGTATTTCCTCAAGCGCATCCAGAGCGACCGACAGCTTATCCTTATTCTTGAATTGATGGATATCGTAGTAATCAATTCTCTTTGGTACCTCAGGCCCGAAATATATGGAAAAGCCGTATTTCTGTTCAAGCGCTGTGATACGTGCATTTATGTCGGATAAATCACCCCAGTCATATGACGTGGTGTCGGGGATCAGAGTGACCTCGTCTCCGTATGTATTGTAGTCGGAATCCTTCCCTGCCTCTTCCATAGCCTCCTGATTTTCATCGGTACTGTCAGAGGGGTCTATGGCAGAATATGGGGATACATATGAGCCATCATCGCGTAAGGCCTGCAGCAGTGTATCACAGTCATTGTATGACGTGATTTCGGCTTTGCTGTCATTCTTGCCCTTGTCGAGTGACCAGATGAGAATTTCCGGGTTGCACTGCGCTGTGTACAAAAGCATCATCACACAGTTTGCATCAGGCAGATATACCGAGTTGGCAGAACAGTAGGTCTTGGTATCGGCTGCCGCAGAGTCGGATGAGCTGTCGGACATTTTGCCTGTGCTTCGTGTTGCCAGGTTGTATGAAAAGGATGAACTGACACCGGTGGCGGGTGAATATTTATAGTAACTGATGATGTTGTCCGAGGATAAATCCTGGCATCGTATGAGCATGTCACCATCCTCTGCCAAAGTCACATCCACCACATCCGGCAGTGAAAAAAAGCTGTTTTCTCCATCGGATGAATGATAGTTCCAAATATTGTTGGCCGTATCTGCCTCGATTACAAAGCCCTTTGAGTCGACACATGACATGGAAAAACTTTGTCCTTCGTAGGTTGAAAGCACTGTGTTATCGTCAAGCCTTATATCAGAGACGGCATATTTGTAGGTATCGGGTGTGACACCTGACACGAGAGCGTATTTTCCGTCAGCGGAGGTGGCAATCTGTGAGGCATCATAATAATTGCCGGGATTCGGCACATCGCCATCATCAGAATCTGATGTATCGCAATTGCCATCATAGTCATCAGGATTATATTTGCAGGTTTTTATCTCTTTTAAATCCTTATCATAGATTGTTGCCCTGCCGGCATCGGAATTGATGAGCCAGAGTCGGTCACCTTTTATCATGTAGTCATCACAGTCGGTTTTGTCGTGAGTGAGGCTTGCCGTGATTTCATTGGACCAGGGATTATATACATCAAATGAATACTGAACAGATTGATCATCGGTCTCTATGATGGAATTATTGTAGCTGCCCTGTCCTACCATAAGGATGTTATCACCAAACTGTCTTGTATCATTGTACGGCCGCCCCTCAAAGGCGACATTGTGCAGGATAGACAGGTTGCTGCTTCCTTTAACACTTGTGGTATCCTCCCAAAAAGCAGGCGATTTGTGCAGAATAGCCTGCTTTTGTGCGGGGCTCTTGAATAGATAAGAGACATCCGAAAAAGAGCAGGCTGTCATGGAGATTGCACTGAAAAATACCAGCGAATATGTAATTAAAGTGGTTACATGTTTGCGTTTGAACAATTTTGCCTCCTTTGGAAGGTGGTGTATGTGCAGGCTATTCCCCAGCAACATGTGCGGTGGAAACTCGTGCAGTAGATTCTCTTTCAATCAGCCTCGGACGTAGCTGTGTGCGGCTGATTGGAATATGGTGAATGAGCGAATTCAATATAATATATGCACAGCGGCCCAGATCATTACACTCCTGTCTGACAGTGGTAAGAGGAGGGGTAAGGGCTGCGGCAAACTTGACATCGTCAAAGCCGACCACACTTATATCATTTGGCACATTGAAGCCGTGCAGCTGGCACTCGGAGATAACACCCTTTGCTATAGCATCGCTTCCGCAGAGGATAGCGGTGGCACCTGCTGCAATAAAATTTGAAACGTAATACTGTGCGGTTTCAGGAATATAGTAGCCGTGTCCCATGAGCTCCGGGTAGATTTCAAGACCGGCATCGCGCATAGAGTTTTCAAAGGCTTCCTGACGCTGATCCGAAACCAGGGAAAAAAGAGAACCATTGATAAAGGCAATCTTTTTATGGCCCAGATTGTGCAGATGCTTTACAGCCATGTCAATACCCTCGTAGCTGTCGGTGCCTACATAGGCTACATTGGGATTGTTTTCTATATAGTTATCAAACAAAACTGTAGGCATTGTAGTATTTTTGAGCTGCTGCATCCATTCATCGTGAAGAGCAAAACCTACCAGAAATGCGCCACAATAGCCATTCTTTAATATATATGTATCATATTTTTCTTCTGCCTGAAGCTGAGGTGTGACAGGGATGATGTCCACGTCCCATTTGTGCTTAAAAGCATTCTGTTTGAAGCCAAGCACTACATCATATCCGAACTCATCGATAGACTCGTAGTTCATATTTTCAATAAACAGAGCCAGCTTGCGGTTTTCTACCTTTCTGGAGCGCTTTGTGCTGTAGCCCATTTCGACAGCAGTGTCTAAAACTGTCTGACGAAGCTCCTCACTTATATCACTGGCACCATTTAATCCTTTTGAAACAGTGCTGATTGACACACCCAGCCGGGTGGCAATATCCTTAATAGTAGCCATAGTATTTGTCCTTTCTTATGTGATAATTAAATTATACATTTACTATCAGAAATAGGCAATATTTTCTGTAATAAATTTTTCGAAAAATATCTTTGAAACTGTGGTAATAACTACCAAAAAATGAATGCAAATTACGTGAAAAATGGCAAAAATGAGTTTGAAACCACTAAAACAATTGACAAATACGACAATAGGAAATAAAATAATCTCAGATACGAAAAAAACAGAAAATTTTAGGAAAGAGGAATGGTAATTTGGAGGCCAGAGAAAATCTCAGAGGCTCCGGAATACTTCTTTCAATCTCGAGTCTGCCGTCACCATATGGTATAGGTACTCTTGGGAGAGAGGCTTACAATTTTGTTGATCTCCTTGGTGATTTGAAACAGAAGTACTGGCAGGTTCTTCCGGTAGGTCCCACCATATTTGGCGATAGTCCATATCAGCCATCATCAGGCTGTGCGGGCAATATCTATTTCATAGATTTAGATAAGCTGGTAGATGAGGGGTTGTTAGAGAAGGAAGAGATCCTGGGGTATAACTGGGGCACAGACGAATCAGAAATTGATTATGCAGCATTACATCAGAACAGATGCAAGATTTTACAAAAAGCGTTTGAAAGATTTGATACAAATGCACAAGAGTTTCAGGATTTTGTAAAAAAACAGTCGGAGTGGCTTGAACAATATGCACTATTTATGGCACTGAAAACCGACAATTTATACAAAAATTGGAGCGAGTGGCCAAGTAAGTATAGAAATCCGCAAACGGTTGCGCTTGAAAAGTACCAAAAAAAGAATTATAATACAATTACTTTTTGGAAGTTCTGTCAATATAAATTCTTCGAGCAATGGGAGGATTTAAAAAATTATGCTAACTCAAAAGGTGTCTACATAATAGGCGATATCTCATTCTATGTAGGATATGACAGTGTGGATGTGTGGGCAGAGAGGCAACTCTTTATGATGAGCGCAAACGATACACCAGAGTATGTTGCAGCTGCCGGCCCTGATAAGTATTCAGAGAGCGGACAGGTGTGGGGCAATCCGATGTATGACTGGGATGCCATGAAGGAGGACAACTTCTCATGGTGGAGAAAGCGAATGCGTGTATGCAGAGAGCTTTTTGATATTGTCAGGATTGATCATTTCGCAGGAATTGTGAAAGCATATGCGGTACCGTACGGACAGGATAAGAGCCTATCCGGGAAATGGTTCAAGGGACCGGGACGCAGGCTTGTCAATGCAATTAACGAAGAGCTTGAAGGGGTTAATGTAGTGGCTGATGATTATACATCAGCAAGCCTTTTACCGGGAGTGAAAAAGCTCCTTGCAAAATCTGGCTGGATGGGAACTAAGGTCATGATGTTCGCTTTTGATGGTGATCCGACAAACGAATATCTGCCACACAATTATACCGATTCACATGTAGTTGCATATATTGGCACACATGACAATGAGACGATAGTTGGTTCATTCAGTGACAAGACAGATTATGAGCTTGCTTATCTGTATGAGTATCTGAATATTGAAAATAAATCACAGGTTCCAAATGCTCTTATCAGGGAGCTGTATCACAGCACCGCAGAGCTGGCGATAGTCCAGATGCAGGATATATTAGAGCTTGGAAATGAGGCAAGGATGAATTATCCTTCGACAGTCGGACATAACTGGAGATGGCGCATGACAAGTAAGCCACACAGATTGGACAACGAAAAGATAGCCTGGATTAGAAACATTGCGGTGGTTTACCGCAGATAATTAATTTGATATAAGTTGCACGGCAATTTATATATATACTTTTTTACATTTTATATTCAAAAAGGAGAGGAGGATATGAAGAAGAAAGTATTAGCATCTTTACTTTGCGCATCTATGGTAGCAACAATGTTTGCAGGATGCGGAAGCAGCAATGGAAATGGAACAGAGAAAGCCGACAAGAAGGACGGCGGTAAGGAGACCATTACAGTAATGGGACCTGCAGAGGATTTAGATGATGCAAAGGGTGCTTGGCTCAAGACAGAGTGCGAGGCATTTGCTAAAGCAAATCCTGATTTCAACATCGAGTTCAAGTATGTTACAACATCTGAGGGAGATGCAAAGGACGTTGTTACAAAGGATCCTAAGGCAGCAGCTGATGTTTACATGTTTGCAAACGATCAGCTTGAGCCATTAGTTAAGGCTAATGCTATTGCTAAGTTAGGTGGAGAGGCAGCAGATTATGTTAAGACATCTAACTCAGAGGCTATGGCAGCAACTGTTACATATGATGGAGACATCTACGCAGTTCCTTATACATCAAACACATGGTTCATGTACTATGACAAGAGAGTTTTCTCTGAGGATGATGTAAAGAGCCTTGATACAATGCTTACAAAGGGTAAGGTTTCATTCCCAATTGATAACGGCTGGTATCTCAATGCATTCTATGCAGCAAACGGATGTACAATCTTCGGAGACGGAACAGACAAGGCTGCCGGATATGATTTCGGTGGAGATAAGGGTACAGCAGTTACAAACTACATCGTAGATTTATTTGCTAATCCAAACTTTGTAATGGATAACAATGAGGGATCACTTGGTCTTGCAGGACTTAAGGATGGTTCAGTAAACGCTTACTTCAATGGTAACTGGAACTATGACGCAGTTAAAGAGGCACTTGGTGAGGAGAATGTTGGTGTTGCAGCTCTTCCTACAATCAATATTGGTGGAAAAGACTGCCAGTTAAAGGCATTCTTAGGATCTAAGGCTATCGGTGTTAACCCTAACTGCAAGAACCAGGAAGTAGCAGTTAAGCTTGCAGCATTCCTTGGAAGTGAGGATGCACAGCTTGCTCACTTCAAGTTAAGAGCACAGGCTCCTGTAAACAAAAATCTTGTAGCAAACGAGGAAATCGCAGCAGATCCTGTAGCAGCAGCTATGGCTAAGGTTTCATCTGATTGTTCAGTAGCACAGCCTATCATTGATATGTCAGGTTACTGGGAGGCAGCTACACCATTCGGTGATGCTTTCCAGAACGGTGCAGAAGGCCAGATTACAAAGGACAATGCAGCTCAGAAGACAGAGGACTTCAATACTCAGCTTAATGATTCTCTTAAATAATTAAGTAGATCAGATTATGATTCCAAGGTTCCGGGTAGCCGGAATCTTGGAATAAATTAGTTTAAAGGATTGGCATATATAATGCATGCCAGGAGGAAAAGTATGATAGGAGCAAACAAAAAGAAAAAAGTTTCGGAATTTGCTACTCCGTATACTGTTGGCAATGCCCTCACAAAAGGCGGAGCTACAGTTAAGCTATCGGCACTTGTAATGGGGCTTGCTAATATGGCTCATAAGCAGATCGTAAAGGGTCTGATTTTTCTTGCTATAGAGATTGCATATATAGCATATATGGTTAGCGCTGGTGTTTATTACATTTCCATGCTGCCTTCACTTGGCTGGAGAAAGCAGGAAGAGGTATTTAATGAGCAGAAGCAGATTTATGAATATGTTGCGGGCGACCAGTCAGTATTATTACTGTTATATGGCGTCATAACAATTGCCATCACAGTATTATTTATTTACATGTGGTGCGAGAATTTAAAGAGCGGATATAAGGCAGAATGCCTTTCAAAAGCTGGAAAAGAAATCAATTCTTTTGGCAAGGATGTCAAGGATTTATTTGATAAACCTACATAAGACACTTATGTTTCTCCCACTTATGGGAATATTTATTTTTACAGTTTTACCATTGCTGTTCATGATTCCAATGGCCTTTACAAATTATTCGGTAAAGGGTGATCATCTGGTATTGTTCGACTGGACAGGCTTCGCTACATTCGGACAGGTGCTTGGACTTGGTGGTAAGCTTGGTAAGATATTCTGGAGAGTACTTGGATGGACAATCTGCTGGGCTGTATTTGCAACCTTCCTTTGTAACTTCCTTGGACTCATTCTTGCTATCGTTATCAATCGTAAAGAGACACATTGCAAGGCTTTTTGGCGTACATGCTTTGTTATCTCAATTGCGGTACCACAGTTCGTATCACTCCTTGTAATGAGACAGATGTTCCAGCCACAGGGTGCTGTTAATAACCTGCTTTTGGAGTGGGGCTGGATTGATAACCCGCTTCCATTCTGGACCAACACTATGTGGGCGAGAGTTTCTGTTATTCTCATCAACTGCTGGGTAGGTATTCCGTATACTATGCTTCAGGTTACAGGTGTATTACAGAATGTGCCTTCAGAGCTTTATGAGGCTGCAAAGATTGATGGTGCAAACGCAGCACAGATCTTTTTTAAGATCACACTCCCATATATCATGTTTATCATGGGACCATATATCATCACACAGTTTACCGGAAATATCAACAACTTCAACGTTATCTACCTGTTATCAGCAGGAAAACCTACACCTGTCGGAGAAAGTGCAGGAAAGACGGAC
>OBCQ01000305.1_pt1 | contig 14127 bp, 10 predicted proteins | sample 1517991 | NCBI WGS metagenome assembly OBCQ01 (sample SAMN03418263, study PRJEB22391) | human gut metagenome | biome: human-gut; feature: organic feature; material: feces | host: Homo sapiens | place: Tanzania | collected 2013-01
AGCCATTTAAGTAGCCATTCTTATCTACAAAATCATTGAAGAATTCCGCATTTGCCTTTTCCATTTCAGATGCGAAAGGGGAATTGGCCAACACCTCCATTTCAGCCCTCTTTATGGCTATGTTGTCGGTAGACATGTTTTTAAGGAATATCTCTAAATCCTTTTCTGTTTTTTTCTTCTCTTTTTCTATTTGAGAGTTATGAATAGAGAACATGACAAGGTATATGATACAGATTGGGATGAAGATGAAAAACAATGGAGGGAATATGAAGCATACTATTAGCCCGACTAGGAAAATGAAAATGTCTGAACAGTTCATAATATGTTAAACGTTTTGTGTCGGCTGCAAAGTTATTATTTTAGTTATCATACAAGATGTTTAGTATTTTGATAAGATCTTCATAATATCATGAAGAATGGAAGTTTTATTGGTATTCATTGTCATCAGCATTTCACGGAACGGAAGCATCATTCTTTTGAAATTTGTGCCTCTTATTTTGATGTAAAAATCACGGGGAAATTTTCGTGTCTAACTGTTGGTGGCTATATGTATGAGACCGCCTCGATGAAATAATAGGAGGATTACAGATTGGAGATTGTCTTTTTTTGCACCACCTATCGGGATATATGTTCAATGACCATCATCTTTTGGTAGAATTCCCCTACCAAAATTGGATATCCTAAATCATCCTCCGTATCATAGGTTTTGTGTCAGATTAATCTAAAAGATTAAGGTGATATGTAATATTGCTGTATCATGAGGGGTTTCAAAGGATATATTGATACAGTTTGGGGATTGATACAATAAAAAACGAGGGGGTGAAGCAGAGAGCCTTACGGCTCAGAGTGATGACTGACTACAGAAATCACCCTAATAACGTCTGTAGTGGCTGCGCACTCTCTCAACCTTGCCGAAGCGTACTCGCTTGTAGGCTCGTACTTTGACAAGTCTGATAATCTCCACTTCAATGGCGACTATCACAAGATACTTGTGTGTTCTCATTGTTTTCGTTAAATCTTATATGGCTGAGAGAACAACGTTCCTTGTTGAAGTACCCCCTCGGTATGTAAGGCTAAAAAAATGCAGACATCCCCTTTTAGGGAAAGGATGCCTGCTTTTACCATATAGTTTTAACGAAAACTATGCGCAAATATAATCAAATTTCCTTTATGGTCAACTCTTTTCATCTAAAAATGTTTTTCTTTCGCCAGTATTCTATAACTTCCATAGACCCCTAGATAAACTGGTTCGATAAGTTGATTCGCCGTTCTACTAACACGGACACTGAGCAATCAGTGTCCGTTTCTTTTAACCCTCACCCCTCGCAGACCCCCGCAGAAGAAGTCCGACTTATCCGAAAAGTTCGTTCCATCAGTTCGTGAGGATGTTGATCGTAGTATGGGGAATAAAAAACAGACATCCTTTTAGGGGGAAGATGCCTGCTTTCACGAAATGCTTTCATGGCAATATGAATGTTAGGCTGCTGTGCTGGTGATGTGCATGAAATACTGCGGAGGAATGAGCGGAGCAATTCATCGGATGGTGTGGTAGAAGTGCCTGTGATGGCCATCGGGCTGAAGGCATTTTGTGAAAATGTGGGAGAACTGAGCGGTGATGGCACGCCATGGCTTGCGGTCGTTAACGAAAGTGACCTGAAAAGGTTGCTTGTGAATATGGAAGGCCTTGTGTTTACTTAAATGTCCGGTGCTTGTCGTCTAATATTCCACTTTTGTGAGGAATAGGGCGTTGCCGGGGACGGATTCGCCGGCACAGGAGCGGGAGCCGCCTTGGGTGAGGATGGCGATCCAGGATTCGTCGCGCTTGCCGCGGCCTACCTCAAGGAGGGAACCGACTACGGCGCGGACCATATTCCTGAGAAAGCGGTCGGCGCGGATGGTGAAGACGAGGTAGTCACCTTCCTCGGCGGGGTAGCCCATGATTCTGACGTGGTCGGGGGAATATGCCTCCCAGCGGGCTTGGGTGACGGTGCAGATGGAGGTCTTGTTGCAGCTGCCGACCTTTTCGAAGCAGCTGAAGTCGTGGCGGCCAAGGAGTGCCTGGGCGGCGCGGTTCATCTTATCGACATCCAGCGGGAAGGTGTGGAGGTAGGAATATTCCCGCATAAAAGGGTCACGGCGGCGGTGGATGAAGTACTTGTACTCACGTTGTGTGGCATCGAATCTGGCGTGGAACTCAGGATCACAAAGCGCAATCGAATGTACCTTGATTCCGGCGGGCAAAATGGCATTTATTTTGTAGCCAATCGCGCTTGCGTCAATGTCCGGATTCGAGGCCTCGAAGTGAGCCACGTAGTTGATGGCGTTCACCTTCGAATCGGTCCGTCCGGCGCCCGTGACGGCAATGTCCTCCTTCAAGAGAGTCGAAAGAGCATTCTGAAGACACTCCTGAACAGTTGTTGCATCGTTCTGAATCTGCCAGCCGTAGAATGACGAGCCGTCGTATGAAAGGGTGATCCGGTAGCGCATTTTGATAGGATTGTTTTGATTGCAAAAATAGTAAAAACAGTATAATATGGAAAGTGTAAACATCAAGGAACTCAATGACAGGATCCAGAAGGAGAGCGCCTTCGTGGATATGCTGTCCCTTGAGATGGGCAAGGTCATCATCGGACAGAAGCAGCTGGTGGAGAACCTTCTGATCGGACTGCTCGCCAACGGACATATCCTTCTGGAAGGTGTGCCGGGATTGGCGAAGACTTTGGCCATAAGTACTTTGTCAAAGGCGATCGACGCTAAGTTCAGCCGTATTCAGTTCACTCCTGACCTCCTTCCTGCCGACCTTATCGGAACGATGATATATTCACAGAAGGATGAGTCGTTCGAGGTGCACAAGGGTCCGGTCTTCGCCAACTTCGTGCTAGCGGATGAGATCAACCGTAGCCCGGCGAAGGTGCAGTCGGCCCTTCTTGAGGCTATGCAGGAGCGTCAGGTGACGATCGGCGACCAGACGTTCAAGCTTCCGGAGCCGTTCCTCGTGATGGCCACACAGAACCCTATCGAGCAGGAGGGAACCTATCCGCTTCCTGAGGCTCAGGTGGACCGTTTCATGCTGAAGGTCATCGTGAAATATCCTAAGAAAGAGGAGGAAAGGCAGATCATCAGGATGAACAACACCGGCGAGTTCCCGACGGTCAATCCGGTGATCAAGCCGGAGGACATCGTGCGCGCCAGAAGCGTCGTGAGGGATGTCTATATGGACGAGAAGATCGAGAGGTACATCGTGGACATCGTTTATGCCACACGTACACCGGATGACTACGGTCTTGGAAAGATCAAGGATCTCATCTCGTTCGGCGCCTCACCACGTGCGAGCATCTCATTGTCAATGGCTTCCAAAGCCTACGCTTTCATCAAGAGAAGAGGCTATGTGATCCCGGAGGATGTCAGGGCCGTCTGCGACGAGGTCCTTCGTCACAGGATCGGCCTTACCTACGAGGCGGAGGCAGAGAATGTCACGACCGAGCAGATCATCGCCGAAGTGCTCAACGCCGTACAGGTTCCGTAACGGACTATGTGTAGTTGGGTTTTAATCAGACATTTGAATCATGGCATCTAATTCCTCAGCCAATGAACTCCTGCGCAAGGTCCGCAAGATAGAGATCCGCACCAGGGCTCTGTCCCACCAGATCTTCGCCGGTGAATATCACAGTGCCTTCAAAGGCCGTGGAATGGCCTTCAGCGAGGTGCGTGAGTACCAGTACGGAGACGATGTGCGTTCGATGGACTGGAATGTGACCGCGCGTCTGCGCTCTCCTTACGTCAAGGTTTTCGAGGAGGAGAGGGAGATGACGGTCGTCCTTCTGATCGACATCAGCCGTTCCGGCCTTTTCGGAACGAGTGAGAGGACGAAGAGGGATCTGATCGCGGAGATCGCCGCTGTCCTGAGTTTCTCGGCCATAATCAACAACGACAAGGTCGGGGCGCTTTTCTTCAGCGACAGGGTTGAGGAGTTCATCCCGCCGAAAAAAGGACGCAGCCATCTTCTGCACATCATCCGTGAGATCATCGAGCTCAAGCCTGAGTCCAACGGAACCGATGTCGGGCAGGCTCTGCGGTACCTGACGAACGCTATGAAGAAGAAATGCACGGCTTTCGTGCTTTCAGACATGCTGGATGCCAATCCGGACGGATCGCCTCGTTATGAGGATGCACTTAAGGTGGCCCGCAATCGTCACGACATCTCTGTGATCAAGGTTCACGACCCACGCGAGAGGACGATTCCTGATGTCGGTCTTGTTCACGTCAAGGATTCCGAGACCGGAGAATCGGCTTGGATCAACACTTCCAGCAAGAAGACAAGGGCGGAATATTCAAAATGGTTCGGTGCCGTTGAGGATGGGGAGAGAAAGCTGTTCAACCGCTATAAGATTGATTCTGTGGACATCGCCACCAATCAGGATTACGTCAAAGGTCTGATGACATTTTTCGGGAGGAGATAGATATGAAGAGATTGATTTACGGGTTGCCGCTTTTCTGCGTCGCGATGATCATCACCATCGCCGCCTCCGGACAGCAGGTCCCGCAAAATAAAGGTATGCTGATAAAGTCGGAGGATTCCTTTCTGGAACCTTTGCAGAAGCGCGACACAGCTCTGATCGGTGATCAGTTCCGTTACGGATTCCACCTCAAGGACGTGGTGGAGGGGACCCGTTTCGCCCTGCCGGATTTCTCCAAAGGATTTATGGACAGCGTGGAGATTGTCCTGCCTTTCATGGTGGACACTGTCAAGATCCGGGGCAAAAAGAATGAGCCGAAGTCGTACGACATCGACGTGTCGATGATCATAACATCCTTTGACGAAGGTAAATACGAGCTTCTGCCACTGTCCTTGGTGAGAGCGTCCGGTGTGGACAGGATTGACACGCTGGTCTTTGCGTCAAAGACACTTGACATCTTCACGATGCCGGTGGACACGACCACCTATCAGATTCACGACATTAAGAGGCAGATCCGCTATCCGCTCAAGGCTTCGGAGGTAATCCCTTATGTTTTAGGAATATGGGGTGTCGCGATTGTGGCTGTTCTGATTTGGGCGCTGTTCGCTATGAGACGCAAGAAAGAGACCAACGTCATCCACAAGGATCCGCCTTATCTTGTCGCCCTGCGAAGACTCGACCATTTCCGTGGCAGCAAATACTGGGTTCCGGAGAAGCAGAAGGCATTCTATTCCGGAATCACGGATGCGTTGAGGGAATATATTGACGCTCGCTACGGCATCGACGCCATGGAGATGACAACAGCCGAGATATTCAAAGACCTCAAGACCTCAGGTGTTCCGGCTGACCTTTACGAGGAGATGAAGACGCTTTTCGAGACAGCTGATTTCGTGAAATTCGCCAAGGCCTCGGCCTCGGATGAGGAGAACGCTGCCGCGCTTCCTGCCGCGGTACGCTTTGTGACAGTTACTTATCAGTCTCAACTTGCGGAAGAAGAGGCTGCCCGGAAGGCTGCCGAAGCGAAATCTCCGGCTAAAAAAGAAGGAGGAGAGGCGTAATGTTCTTTGAATATCCTAAACTGCTTTGGCTCCTTGCGGTTCCGGCTCTGTTGGTTCTGCGTTATCTGTACGTGGAACTGAAGGATCGTCGTCCACATCTGAGAGTCTCAAGCGTCACGCCTTGGAAGAAAGGTGGAAAGACAGTGCTCGGGGTAATCAGACATATTCCGTTCATTTTAAGAATCGCCGCGCTTTCGCTGATTGTGGTCGCGATCGCCCGTCCACGTTCGTCTACCAAGGTTGAAAAGGTTGACACAGAGGGAATTGACATCGTGCTTGCGATGGATGTCTCGACAAGTATGCTGGCCAGAGATTTCACCCCGGACCGAATCAGCGCCGCCAAGGACATCGCCATCGAGTTCATCGCCCAGAGGCCTTCCGACAGGATGGGGATCGTGGTGTTTGCCGGAGAGAGTTATACCCAATGCCCGCTGACGACAGACAGGGCCACCCTGATCAACCTGATGAAGGAGATTTCCACTGACTTGATAGAGGACGGAACGGCCATCGGCAACGGACTTGCCACAGCCGTGGCCAGAATCAAGGATTCTGATGCCAAGAGCCGTGTGGTTATCCTGCTGACTGATGGTGTGAACAACAGTGGAGAGATCTCCCCGGAGACCGCCGCCGAGATCGCCAAGACCTATGGAATAAGGGTTTACACAATCGGAGTCGGAGCCAATGGCGAGGCTCCATATCCTGTGATGACTCCATGGGGAGTACAGATGCAGAATGTCAAGGTTGAACTTGACGAGAAGCTGCTTTCCAACATCGCTTCGACGACGGGTGGAAAATATTTCAGAGCCACCGACAACACGAAACTTGCTGAGATATATTCAGACATCAACAAGATGGAGAAGGCTCGCACGACCATCGACAGCTTCCCGGTCTATAAGGAACTGTTTGGCACTTATGCGCTCATGGCTTTGATCTGTCTGTTGTTGGAGGCTCTTGTTAAACTGTTGATAAGGAGGTTGCCATGATAATTTTCGCCGCACCGCATTATCTTTTGCTGTTGCTCCTGATTCCGTTCTTTTTTCTAGGAATGGGGCTATGGTTGTGGAACAGGCGTCGCCGTCTGCGCAAGTTCGGAGACGAGGCCCTTGTGAACGAACTGATGCCTTCTTGGTCACGTAATAAATTGTGGGTGAGGACTGTCTTGTTCTCGTTGGCGTTTTTCTTCTTTGCTATCGGTCTGTCCAGACCTCAAATGGGTGCCAAACTGAAGGAACACAAGACCAAAGGGGCTGAGATCATGATCGCCCTCGACGTGTCCAACTCGATGCTTGCCAAGGATTATTCCCCTAACAGATTGGAAAGGGCTAAGCTGGCTATTTCCAGAATCACAGACAAGCTTCAGGATGACAGGATCGGCTTGATAGTGTTCGCCGGAACATCGTTCGTCCAACTTCCGATCACATCGGACTATGTGAGTGCCAAGATGTTCCTGAACACCATCTCAACTGAGTCCATTCCTATTCAGGGAACGGCGATCGGGGATGCGATCAACACTGCTATCCGTGGATTCAGCGCGCAGAGCGAGCACAGCCGCGCGATCATCGTGATCACTGATGGCGAGAACCATGAGGATGACGCTGTGGCCGCCGCGAAACAGGCTGCCGAGGCGGGGGTCAAGGTCTATACGATCGGCGTGGGATCTGCTGACGGCCAGCCGATTCCTATGGACGGAGGCCTTTTGAAGGACAAGGACGGGAATATTGTCGTGACTCATCTTGACGAGAAGACCCTCAAGGAAGTCGCTTCCGCCGGGGGCGGGGCCTATGTTCATGCCGGTAACGATGAGTTTGGCCTGACCCCGATTATCAACGACATCAGGAAGATGGAGGATGAGGAATACAATTCCGTGGTCTTTGAGGAATATGACGAGCAGTTTATGTACTTTCTCGGAATAGCGTTGGCGTTCTTCGCCCTTGAGATGCTCATCGGGGAAAGACGCTCGCGCAGACATTTGTTTGAGGAAAAGAAATGAGGATTATATTGAAATATTCATTGACGGCTTTTTTGCTGATGCTTTCCTGCGCGGTGGCTTTTGCACAGACAGACCGCAGGGAGGTCCGCGCAGGCAACCGTCAGTTCAAGAAAGGGAATTGGCAGAACGCTGAGATAGAGTACCGTAAGGCTCAGGTGAAGGACACCTCTTCATTCGCCGCCAATTACAACCTTGCCGGGGCTCTTTATCGTGAAGGGAATTACGATGAGGCCGGAAAGTCTTTGGAAAGATTGAAGGATGTCGCTCCGATGTCGGCCAATTCCGCTGACTATTATTACAACCTTGGCAACATCGCTGTCCAGAAGAAGGACTGGAAGGCCGCTGTTGATGCCTACAAACAATCCTTGCTCCGTAATCCCGGGGATTTGGACGCGAAAGAGAACTATGCCTATGCCAAGCAGATGCTGAAGAATGAAGGTGGCGATGGCGGTGATGACCAACAGAATCAGGATCAGAACAACGACCGGAACAATCAGAACAACAATAACGGGCAGAATCAGGATAACGACCAGAACAAAGACCAGAATCAAGACCAGAACCAGAATAATGATCAGAACAAGGATCAGAATCAAGGAGACCAGCCGAAACCTCAGCAAGGTGAGGGGCAGGGGGAGGCCAAGATCTCCCCGCAGCAGGCTCAACAGATGCTGAAGGCGGTTCAGGCCCGTGAGAGGGAGACTCAGGACAAAGTCAACAAGGAGAAGGCGGCTCTGCTGAAATCCCGCCAGAAAGAGAAGAATTGGTAATAGTGTGAATATGAAGAGATTGTTTTACATTGCGGCTTTTTTGCTCATAGCATTGTTTGAGGCGTCCGCCCAGAATGTCATCCGGGTTGAAGCTCCTGATGTGGTTGCTGTGAACGAGCAGTTCAATGTCACTTTCATCATTGAAGGTGAGAAGAGTCCTTCGGACTTCCAATGGTCTCAAGGTGATGATTTCCAATTGGTATGGGGACCCCAAAGAGGCTCAAGCTCCAGCGTGCAGATCATCAACGGGAAGCGCTCATCTTCCCATCAGACCACATTTACCTATATTATGATTCCAAAGTCTACAGGAACATTCCAGCTTCCGGCTGCCACGGCTATGCTTTCGGGAGACAAAATAACTTCCTCCCAGACCTCGATCCAGGTAGTGAGCGACGGGGCGTCTTCCTCGCATTCATCGGGGCAGGGTGGAAACTCCTCTGGTGACGGACAGCGGTCATCTTCCGCATCTGGAGAAATCTCTTCAAGTGACCTGTTCCTTAGGCTGTCGCTAAGCCGTACGGAAGTGGTTATAGGGGAGCCGATCACAGCCACGCTCAAGATCTACCAGCGAGTCAACGTGGTGCAGTTTGAAAATGCCAAACTCCCTACATTCAATGGATTCTGGAGTCAGGAAACCTATGTCCCAACCAGCATTGAGTTCAAGCGTGAGAGTCTGGATGACAGAATCTACCAAACCGCAGTGCTCAGGTCCTATGTCCTGATCCCTCAGCAGTCCGGGACAATCACGATCGACCCGTCAGAACTTGTCTGCGTAGTGAGCGTCAGGAACAATGCGCCAACCTCCAACAGTTTGTTTGACAGGTTTTTTCAGGATGACTACCGTACCATTCGCAAAAGGGTCACAACTTCACCTGTCAAAGTCAAGGTGAATCCGCTTCCGTCCGGACAGCCAGCCTCGTTCGGTGGCGGTGTCGGCAGTTTCGGAATATCCGCGCGTCTGACCACGGACAACCTCAAGACTCATGATGCCGCTTCATTGATCATAACTGTTTCCGGACGCGGAAATGTGGCGTTGCTTGAGGAGACGAAAGTCAATTTCCCGCCTGACTTCGAGGTCTATGACACCAAGGCAACGGAAAATACGGACAAGAGTAATGGCGGAACATCGGGCAGCAAGTCTTTTGAATATCCTTTCATTCCGAGAAGCCATGGTGATTTCACGATTGATCCGGTGGAATATTCATACTATGATGTCAATGCCGGCAAGTATGTGACTCTCAAGACCGATCCGTTGCACATCAAAGTGGCCAAGGGAAAGGGAGGTGATTCCGTTCCAGCCACAACGGTCTCTTCCGGAGTCGAGAGAAAGGATGTGAAGAGCCTTGCTGATGACATCAGGTTCATATTCACAGGCAAACCGAATCTTTCCGGTTCGGGGACGTTCTTTGTCGGGTCGGTGTTCTTCTGGATTCTGTTGGCTCTGATGATCTTGGGGGCAACCGCTGTGTACCTTGCGTTCAGAAAGGTGGCCGCGATGCGGGCGGATGTCGCCGGGACTAAGAACAGACGCGCCACAAAGATGGCTCAGAAGCGTCTCAAACAGGCAGGCGAATATCTTGACAAGAGTCTCTACACTGCTTTTTATGAGGAACTTCATAAGGCTCTCATCGGATTCATTTCCGACAAATTGAACATGGACATGTCAGAGATAAGCAAGGAAAACATAGCTTCCGCGCTCACGGACGGTGGTGTGAGTGAGGAGCAGACAGAGGCTTTCACAGACCTACTGGACGCCTGTGAGTTCGCGCGTTATTCTCCTGATGGAGGAAACGATGCGATGAGATCTCACTACGACGATGCGCTGAAGGTGATCTCATCAATCGATTCAGGTCTCAAGACCAGAGGAAAATCATTTAGAAAGGTCGCCACGGTTGTGACATTGTTACTTTCCATTGGGTTTTCAATGAATATCCAGGCGAAGGATCTGGATTCTCTCTGGACAGCGGGTGTGCAAGCCTACACTGACGGCAAGTTTGCCGATGCATTGGCGGCTTGGACTTCCATTGAAGAGTCCGGTCAGAAATCCGCCACGCTTTACTATAACCTTGGTAACGCTTGGTTCAAACAAGCCAACTACCCGAAGGCGATTCTGAACTACGAAAGAGCTCTGAGGCTTGATCCGTCATATTCGGATGCCCGTTACAATCTGGAGTTCACGAATAATTTCGTACAGGACAAGATTGAGCCGGTTCCCGAGTTCATTCTCAAGAGTTTCGCCCGGAAGATATGCTATTTGATGAGTTCCAACGCTTGGGCTGCCATATTCCTTGTGCTGTTTGCAGCCGCCTTGATGATGGGACTTCTGTTCCTGCTTGGGGCGTCGGTTGGCAAGAGACGTGCGGGTTTCTATTGCGGGATTGTGCTTCTGTTGCTTTCCGCCGGCGCCTTGAGTTTTTCAGTATGGCAGAAATCCGACAGCGTGAAGACGGACACTGCGATTGTGATGTCTCCGGTTTCCTCAGTGAAGAGTTCTCCGTCCTCAGGTTCTTCCAAGGATCTGTTCGTAATTCACGAAGGTACGAAGGTCACGATTCTGGACGAGGTGGGTTCGTGGAAGAACATTGCCCTCGCCGACGGCCGTCAAGGATGGATAACTTCCAACGAGCTTGAGGTAATATAGTTGAATATAAATGAAAAAGGCTGACCCTGAATGTCATCGGTCAGCCTTTTTTTGATGTGTTGTGCGGCTTAGTCCCTTGTCAGCGTCTGGCCGCCGATGAACTCACGCATGATGGAAGTCGGCGGAATCGCTGAGATCTCGCCCGGTTGGAGGGCTACAATGTAGTCCAGAAACTTGAGCAGACGCACGGCCTCGGTGTAGGCAGGGGAGTTCGGCGCGATCCTGCGCAGAAGCGGTTCGGCGTAATATTTCAGCATCGGAAGCTCGAAGATCAGGGCTGAGTTGAACAGCACGTCCGCGTTCTCCTGGAACGGGAATATATTTTTGCTTTCTCCCCGTCGCACGCTGTTCCATCTCATGATGGTCTCTTCGGGAGTGATGCCCCTGACACGGTTGTCGCGCACCATCCTGCGGAGCAGGCGGTTGTCCGATGTGGACATGTTGTTGTTCTCATCGATGTTCAGCGAGGTCAGGGCGGAGACATAGACTCTGAATATCCTTGAATTGTCAACCGTTGAGGTCATCTCCGGGTTCAGGGCGTGAATGCCTTCCATGATCAGGATGTCCTTGTCCTCAAGGCGTAGCTTGTTGCCCTCGAAGATTCTGTTTCCTGTCTTGAAGTCGAATCTTGGAATCTCAACCTCTTTCCCCTCAAGAAGTTCGTTGAGCTGTTTGTTGAGGAATTCGAGATCCATGGCGTAGAGCGACTCGAAGTCATAGTTCCCGTCCTCGTCCTTCGGAGTGTGATCCCTGTCCACAAAATAGTTGTCCAACTCGATGACTTTCGGCTTGAGCCCTAACACCTTGCACTGTAGAGCTATTCTGAGTGATGATGATGTTTTTCCGCTTGATGACGGTCCCGCTATCATCACGATTCGCTTAGTCCCCCTCTCCAAGTAGATCCTGTCGGCTATCTTTGCGTAGTTCCTTTCGTGGAGGGATTCCGCCAAGTTGATGATGCTGACGGCCTTGCCGTCTTTCACGGCCTTGTTCAACGTCCCGATGCTCTCGATGTTGATGATGGAACACCAGTCTGAGTATTCCTTCAACGCCGCTGAGATTTTGCCCTGCCGCTTCATCGGCATGACCTTGCTGAAGTCGGTCATCATCGGGGACTGAAGGCAAAACCCGTCACCCATTCCGCTGATGTCGAACACCTTGAGGTAACCAGTCGAAGGAATCAACGGCCCGTGGAAGGTGTCGGCCTTTCCGTCAAGGTAATAGACGCTGCAACTGAATGTCCCCAAGCTCTTCTGAAGTTCGGCCTTCTGCGGCTGGTTGTTGGCGAGAAATAGAGACTCCGCCTCTTCGGAGAACATCTTTACCTTTGTAAACGGCAGATCCTTCGCCACTATCTCCTTCATCTTCTCCCTTATCCTGTCAATCTCGTCATCGGTGACAAAATAAGGCTTGTGCCGCCCGTCTTCCTTCTTTCCCTTCTCGATGATTTCGCAGTATAGTCCGCTCGGCAGCGAGTGGTCGATCACAAGCACTTTGTCAGGATAAAGTTCCCTCACGGCATTCTGTAGCACGAAGCACAGCGACCGCACGTAGCTCCTTCTCCCGTCCGGGTGGTTGTAGCCGATAAATTCGACTCTGTGCAGGTTCACCGGCTTGAAACTCAACTCCTTCAGCTTGTTATCCACCAGCGCGGCCAGCACATCGAATTTTTGGCCGGTCTTCTTGTCCGTGACAGATGAACAATACTTGTCCGACAAAGCCTTCAAATCCCGCCCGTTCTCAATCTTATGGTTCTTGCCGTCATTGACGCAGAACAATGTTATCTCATTCTTGTTCATTTTCAATTTTAATTAAAAGGAATCTCTCAAAGTTAATCAAAAATGATGTCAAACTCACCGTTGTAATAATAAATTAACATTTAGCGTCGTTCCTGATTGCTTAATCAAGGAATAATGATTATGTTTGTGAATGTTTAACCACAAGCTATCACTAAAGAGGACAGTAACATAATAAATTTGAACGTATGAAAAGAATATTACCGTTTGTTTTTGCAGCCATCATGATGGCGATTTCCTGTACTAAAGAGAACAATGATGAACCGTACAACCCTGACGGCTCCCCGATAACGCAGGCGCAGGCCTTGGAGATTGTCAAGGAGTACATTGATGAGTATGATTTTGTTTGCGTAAGTAAGTCTATTGTTAAGAAAGGTACGAAGTTTCGATCATGGGATGGACATGAAGGCACAGTCCCACGCAAGTCATGGGTAGTTATCATTAACACTAAACCATTGGCGAACAGTGGTCAGTGTTGGCTATATATCTACATAGATTCTTATACGGGTAATGCGGACATGGATTCTTGGGAATGGGGAGAACCAGATAGCTTTGAGTGTGATTTGGTAAAATGCGAAATGGGATCATCATCGAAAGAGGAGTCCATGGCATTTCTCCCTCGTGTACCTATTGCCAATGCCTCTGTTTCTAATTCTTCATCGGATAATTGGGCTGTTATCATCAGCGGAGGTGCTAGACCAGAGATAAACTGGGAGCGTTACTGGAACAATTGCTCTGCAATGTACAAATGTCTGCGGAATGTTTATAATTATAGGAGAGACCGGATCTTTGTAATCATGTCTGACGGCAAGTCTGAATCTTTGGATCAGCGTCACCTGATTAGTGGGGCATATAGATCATCCCGGAGGAATACGCTGTTTCCGTGTCGTTCGTGAGCCCTTTGGGCGGAAGCACGACGATAGTAAGCCATTTCAATCAATGAGAAAGTTATCATTAACAAGGATAGTAACATGATAAATTTGAACGTATGAAAAGAATATTAACGTTTGTTTTGGCAGCCACCATGATGGCGATTTCCTGTACTAAAGAGAACAATGATGAACCGTACAACCCTGACGGCTCCCCGATAACGCAGGCGCAGGCCTTGGAGATTGTCAAGGAGGAGATTGATGAGTATGATATGGTATATGTATCTAAATCAATAGTGAAAAAGAATACAAAGTTTAAAACTTACTTTGAACAGTACGGGGTTGTCCCTCGTGAATCTTGGGTGGTATTCATTAATACTATGCCTATAGCTAATAGCGGCCCATTTTGGCTATATATCTATATTGATCCATATACGGGCAATGCAGACATGGATTCATGGGAGTGGGGATATCCTGATAGTTTTGAGTATGATATGGTAAAATGCGAAGTAGGAGCATCATCGAAAGAGAAGTCTATGGTTCTTTTCC
>OBCQ01000313.1_pt1 | contig 13903 bp, 10 predicted proteins | sample 1517991 | NCBI WGS metagenome assembly OBCQ01 (sample SAMN03418263, study PRJEB22391) | human gut metagenome | biome: human-gut; feature: organic feature; material: feces | host: Homo sapiens | place: Tanzania | collected 2013-01
ATACAAAAATATAAAGCATCGGAATATCTGATAAGAGAATCAGAATTCCAATGCTTTTTTTATTGATTTCAGTTTACGCTGAAAAACTTGCAAAAGTTTCACTCCTAATCATTCACCTTGATCTGGGATATGAAACTCAGCAGATTCTTTGCCTGTTCCACACTCTTCATATCACGGATGCGAAGGAATCGCTTGTTGTTCTTTTCCTTCAAGGCACAGTCCTGGATATGGGTAGTAGCATAAGCGAGAACACGGGAGAACATCTCGCTACGATAGAACGGACTGTTCACATTGCTCACAAACTGTAGCTGCATGGTACCCTGCTTGAGCATGATCTTCTCACAACCCAGCGACTTGCCCAGTCGGCGCAGACCTACCACACACATCAACTCATCCGCCTCCTTAGGAACCGGACCGAAACGGTCGATCATCCGCTTGCGGAATTCAGCCACCTCCTCTTCACTCTGCAGATGGTCGAGTTCGCGGTAGAGCAGCATTCGCTCAGAACTACCCGGCACGTAGGTATCCGGGAAATAGGTCTCCAGATCACTCTCCACGGCACAGTCATCCACGAAGTCATCACCCGTGAGCAATTTTCCTTCATCCATCTCCTGCTGATACAGGTCGTTGAACTCCTCGTTCTTCAACTCGGTGACAGCCTGGGAGAGAATCTTCTGATAAGTCTCGTAACCCAGGTCTTCCATGAATCCACTCTGTTCAGAACCCAGCAGATTACCAGCACCACGAATATCCAGGTCCTGCATAGCCAGATTAAAACCGCTACCCAGGTCGCTGAAGGTTTCCAGTGCTTCCAGACGGCGACGGGAATCCTGAGAAAGATAGATCTTAGCCGGAGCTATCAGATAGCAGAAAGCCTTCTTGTTGCTACGTCCTACTCTACCTCTCATCTGATGCAGGTCGCTCAATCCGAAACGGTGGGCATCATTCACGATGATGGTATTGGCATTGGAAATATCGATTCCGTTCTCTACGATGGTAGTAGAAAGAAGCAGATCATAGTCGTAATTGATGAATCCCATGATGATCTTCTCCAGTTCCTCCGGCTTCATCTGTCCATGTCCGATGGCTACGCGACAGTCTGGCACCAGTTTCTCGATGAGCAATTTCAGCTCGGTCAGTTTGATGATACGGTCGCAGACGAAGAACACCTGACCGTTACGGCTCATCTCAAAATTGATGGCATCGGCAATCACCGACTTGTCGAAGGTGATGACCTCGGTCTGGATAGGATAACGGTTAGGTGGCGGTGTACGCATGATACTCATATCGCGGGCTCCCATCAGCGAGAACTGCAGGGTTCTCGGAATCGGAGTAGCACTCATGGTAAGGGTATCCACATTCACCTTCAGCTGGCGAAGCTTTTCCTTGGTAGATACACCAAACTTCTGCTCCTCATCAATGATCAGCAGTCCCAGGTCGTGCCACTGTACTGACTTCGATATCAGCTTGTGGGTACCAATCAGGATATCCACCTTGCCCTCCTTCAGTTCTTCCAGAATGCGTCGGGTATCCTTGGCAGTACGGGCACGGCTCAGATATTCCAGGGAAACAGGGAGTCCCTCCAGTCGATGCTTGAAGGTCTGGTAATGTTGGTAGGCAAGCACCGTGGTAGGCACCAGCACAGCCACCTGCTTTCCGTCGCAAGCCGCCTTGAAGGCAGCACGGATGGCAACTTCCGTCTTACCGAATCCCACATCGCCACACACCAGACGGTCCATCGGCCTACCGCTTTCCATGTCTTTCTTCACGTCAGCCGTAGCCTTGCTCTGGTCGGGCGTATCTTCATAGAGGAACGAAGCCTCCAGCTCATGCTGCAGATAACTGTCGGCACTATAGGCAAATCCCTTTTCACGCCGGCGTTGCGCATAGAGTTTGATCAGGTCGCGGGCGATATCCTTGATTCGCTTCTTTGCCTTCTCCTTCAACCGGTCCCAGGCACCTGTTCCCAGGGTAGAGAGGCGTGGCGGTTCGCCGGTATCGCTCCGTCGGTATTTACTGATCTTATAGAGCGAGTGGATGCTCACATCCACCTTGTCGTTGTTCTTATACACGATGCGTATCATCTCCTGATAGCTGTCGCCGGTAGGCACACGCACCAGTCCGCCGAACTTTCCGATACCATAATCCACATGCACGATGAAGTCGCCATAATCCATCTCCTGCAACTCCTTCATGGTGAGCGCCATCTTTCCGGCTCTTGCCGAGTCTGAACGGAGGTTGTATTTATGGAATCGGTCGAAGATCTGATGATCGGTAAAGAAGCAGGCATGCTTCTCATGGTCCACGAATCCCTCATGGATGGTTTTCTCCACAGGGGTAAAACGGATCTGATACCTTTTCAGCTCCTCGCTGTCGAAGATATCCTTCAGTCGCTCCTGCTGCTTCTGGCTATCTGCCAATATATATAAGGTATAGCCCTGAAGCTGATAATCCTCAAGAGTCTGGGCGAGGAGATTGAAATTCTTGTGGAAAAGCGGCTGCGGCGCCATATCAAAAGCGATGAGAGCCTGGTTGTCGCCCTTGGCAGTCAACAGATACTCCTGCTTCCTGGCTGCCTCGCTATCAGTCTGCTTGCCGAATTCGATACGCACGTGCTCAACCAGCGCATGCTGAAAATCTGAAGCGGAAACGAGATTCAGCTCTGCCTTCATCTCCCTTCTTATCTTCTCAGCCTCCATCTCGGTGGCACCTTCCAGCTGTTCGGTAAGGCTCTGGGTGGAGAAACCGTCCTTGTAAATCTGCTCTATGCGGTCGTGCAGCAGACTGTAGTCGTTCATCACCACGAGTGCATCCGCATCCAGGAAATGGAGGAAACACTGCTTCACGCTCTGTTCGGCAGCAAGTTCAGGAACGATTTCGATGGCATCACGCTTATCCTTCGAAAGCTGGTCTTCGATGTTGAAGGTGCGGATGGTATCAATCTCATCACCGAAGAAATCGATACGGAACGGATATTCGCAACTGTAGGAATAGACATCGAGGATGCTTCCACGAACGGCAAACTGACCCGGTTCATAGACGTAATCGGTCTCCTGAAGTCCGAAATCACGCAACTGATGCACGATATCCACCTGTGCAATCTGTTGTCCTACGGTAAGTTTGAGGATTCTCTCATCCAGAATCTGCTTGGAAACCACGAGTTCTGCCAGGGCATCCGGATAAGAAACGATATAGATCTGCTTGCCAGCCGACAATCGTGCCAGCACTTCCGTTCTCAGGATTTCGTTTGCCGCATCCCGCTGACCATACTTGATGGCGCGTCGGTAGCTGGAAGGAAAGAAGAAGGCGTTCTCCTGTCCCAGCATCTGCGTAAGATCATGATAGAAATAACCCGCTTCATCTGCATCATTAAGCACGAAAAGCACGGTGCGCTTCATCTTGGCCTGCAGCGAACCGAAGAACACCGAGGCAGAAGAGCACACCAATCCCTGAAGAAAGACAGAATGAACCGACTTCTTCTTCAATAAATCAAAGAGGGCATTCGCCTGTGGCGAACGCCCGTATAGTTTTGCAATTTCCTGTAATGTCACTTTTACTTCAATTTCGGATATTTCTTGAACCATCCATCAAGACGCAGTCTCATCACGCCGAAGAAAGCCTCTCCAAAGATACCGCCACTCATCTTGCTCACTCCCTCACGGCGATTCACAAAGATAACCGGCACCTCCTTGATCTTGAAACCAATCTTATAGGAAGTGAACTTCATCTCAATCTGGAAACCATAGCCCTTGAAGCGGATGGCATCAAGATTGATAGTCTCCAATACCTTGCGGCGATAGCAGACGAATCCTGCTGTGGTATCATGTACCTTGAAACCGGTAACGAAACGCACGTACTTGGAAGCGAAATAGCTCATCAATACGCGACCGATAGGCCAGTTCACCACGTTGACACCCGAAACATAACGGGAACCGATGGCTACATCGTAGCCCTCATCGTGGGTAGCCGCATAGAGGCGAGGCAGATCATTAGGATCGTGGCTGAAGTCGGCATCCATCTCGAAGATGAAGTCATAACCCTGCTCCAGCGACCATTTGAAGCCCATGATATAGGCGGTGCCCAAGCCCAGCTTACCCGAACGCTCCAGGATATGGAGACGGTCGGTAAACTCATCAGCAATCAGCTTCTTGACGATGGCTGCAGTTCCGTCCGGACTACCGTCATCGATAACAAGGATGTCGAATTTCTTCTCCAGGCCAAATACGGCACGGATGATTTTCTCTATATTTTCCTTCTCGTTGTATGTAGGAATGATTACAATACTGTCACTCATAATGTTCTAATTTAATATGATACTGCAAAGATACAATATTTATTTGAATTATTGGTCAGGATTCTCCACGAATCCCTGATATTCCTTCACCAGTCCACCCATGATGGCATCATAGCTCTTGGTCATCTGGTTCTTGATATTCTCAGGACCCTTGCCCATCGGCTCAATCGGCTCATGGATGGTGAGCTTCAGCGGATGCCAGAATGCCCAGTAGATATCCTTCATGCGGGGCTTGACATCGAAACTGCCATTGATGGTAAGCGGGCAAACCGGCAACTGCAATTCGTCGGCAAGCATGAAGGCACCACGGCGGAACACGCCCATGTGACCGGTAAAGCTGCGGGCACCCTCCGGGAATACCACCAGCGACATACCCTCCTTCAATACCTCGCGTGCCCTGTCATAGGAAGCACGGATCTTGGAAGGTCCGCTCTTGTCGATAAAGATATGATGTGCATACTCGCAAGCCAAACCTACCAGAGGAATCTTGCGGATGCCCTTCTTCATCATCCACTTGAAGTTACGTCCCAGGAAGCCGTAGATCAGGAAGATGTCGAAAGCACCCTGATGATTGGCTACAAACACATAACTCTGGTTCTTCTTCAGATGTTCCCTACCCTCTACCTTCACCGGCAGGAGAAGGATACGGATCCACAGGATAGACCACCACTTGCCGGGATAATATCCCCAGAAGTGACCATTGCCCAGTCTGCAGCCTATCACAGTAGAAAGACTGGTCAGGATGCTTGCCACAACAAGAATCGGCAAACATATCAAAAGCTGATATAATCGATATAAATACTTCATAATCGCAATTTCATGATTTATTGGAAGATCGTGATTCGATCATCTTATTTTCGTTTCAATGTGATGACTACTATTTCAGGAGTTGCCCCGATGCGGATCGGAATGGTTCCTCCCAATCCGGCTGTGGTATAGAGCTGGCATCCCTCGCGCTCATAGAGTCCGTAATCGAAAGCCGAGAACATAGTCGGGCGCAAGCCGAGAACAGAAACCTGTCCGGCATGGGTATGTCCGCTCAGGGTAAGCTGCGGAGCTACCAGCACGCTGTCCTTCGAACCATATTTCTCGTTGATACGCGAAGGCGTCATGTCTTTCCACATCTCCGGAATATGCTGGAGCATCAGCACAAACTGTCCTTTCTGAATACCATAGAGTGCCTGTGCCACCTCTGCACGCGAAGGCTTCTTGAAGTTTTCGGTACCGGCTACATAGATGGAATCCTTGCCGCGATGCAGCACGAAGTGCTCATTCATCAGCAGATGCCATCCCATCTCCCGTTCCGTCTGCTGCACCTTTTCTTCTATCCTGCGGATTTCAGCCTCGTCATCCACATTCATATAATAGGTGTAATCGTGATTGCCCAATACGCTCACCACGCCATCCTTCGCCTTGAGACCACTCAATGTCTTCTTGAAAGGAATCAGTTCTTCCGGTCTCACATTCTGCAGATCGCCCGTAAAGCAGATCAGGTCGGGATGCTGGGCATTGATGCTATCTACATCCCGCTGGGGCATGTGTCGGCGCCATCCATAATAGGAACCTACATGGATATCGCTGAAGTGCACGATGCGGTAACCCTCAAAAGCCTCTGGCAGATCGGGTACATAGACCGTGAGATGCTTCACCTGGAACTGTCGTACCCCCATCGTAAAGCCATAGATGAAACTGAAGAAAGCCCATACGGCAAGGAAGATTCCTACCAGTTTTCCCCAGTTGCGTGCCCGATGCACACTGCCTCTAAACCTGCCATCCCCTTTTTTTGCCTTGAAGCGGCGGGAGAGCTTCATACATTCCCATCCCACAAAACTGACGAAGGCAAAGACAAACTGCGGAACAGCCAACAGTGCCATCATGCCAAACCAGATGTCTATGAACACCGGATTGGCAGGCAGGAAGTCAGGCTCCAGGGTGAGATAGGCAGTGTATCCTATCACGATGGCAGCCGGCAACCAATATAGTATCTTTCGTTTTCCCTTAGGAATATGCAGGTATTGCCGGTCTATCCAGAGATAGGGCAATACCGTGAGCACAATCACGGGAATCAATAATCTAGCTATCATTGTTAAAAACTATCTTTTTTATCTTCTCTAACTTCTGATGACTAACATCATCTCCATCTCATTTTCTATTTCAGCAGACTCGACTGCAGGAACCTTTTCATCAGTTCCACGGGAACACCTCTGCGGCGGGCATAATCCCTCAGCTGGTCATCCCCTATCTTTCCCAGTTCGAAATATCTCGCCATAGGATGGGCAAACATCAGTCCCGACACACTGGCATGGGGCGTCATCATTCCGCTTTCCGTGAGTCGGATGCCCACCTGCTTCATATCGAGAAGCTGGTCGATGAGGAAATTCGCACTCGTATCCGGCAGCGAAGGATAGCCGATGGCTGGTCGGATGCCCTGATACTCCTCCCGATGCTGCTCTTCGATGGTAAGATGCTCTTCCGGTGCATAGCCCCAGTAGGTCTTTCTTACCTCTTCGTGCAGTTTCTCGGCTGTAGCCTCTGCCAGTCGGTCGCTCAGGGTCTGTGCCATCATATTGAGATAATCATCGTGCCGGTAGGCATCCATGATACCTCCATCTACCGTAGAACAGAACACCCCAATCTGGTCTTTCTTGCCCAGAGACAAAGGACGGATGAAATCAGCCAGACAGAGATTCGGTGCGCCCGGAGCAGAAGGATGCTGCTGGCGGAGCATCGGAAAACGGAGCTGCTGATCCAGAAACAGGATATCATCCCCATCGCTGTTGGCATCGAAGAGCTGGAAGATGGCATGGCTGTGAAACCTGTCCTCCCAGGAAGCAAGCATATCCATCGCTTCCTGCTGCATCTTCTCCTTGTCGCAGCGTGGCTTTCCGCTCAATCCCCAGGCATGATAGAAATAGAGCCAGTTGATATAGGGCACCAGCTCTGATATTCTGTATTGCCTTACGATTCTATCTTTTGTCATAAGTCATCTCTTCGCCACGGTAGGCTGCATCAAAGGCACCCTTGTTATAGACAAGGTGACCATTGCAGAAGGTCTGCTCCACCTGCCACTGATATTCATGTCCCTCCATCGGACTCCACTTGCACTTGCTCTGGATGATTTCCTTTGTAACGGTCCAAGGAGAATGAGGCTTCACGATGACGATGTCTGCCTGATAACCCTTGCGCAGGAAACCACGCTGTGCTACCCGGAAGAGCTGAGCCGGCTGATGCGCCATCAGTTCAACCATCCGTTCGATGGTAAGCACGCCTTCATCCACGAGTTCCAGCATGGAAACGAGCGAGAACTGCACCATCGGCATACCCGAAGCCGCCTTGGCACATCCTCCCTGCTTGTCCTTCCACTCGTGTGGAGCATGGTCGGTACCAATGGTGGCAATGGTTCCGTCGCTGAGCGCCTTGCGCAAGGCATCACGGTCTGCCAGGGTCTTGATGGCAGGATTGCACTTGATGAGCGCCTTCTTCGTAGCATAGTCGGCATCCGAGAAGACGAGATGGGCTATCACCGCCTCTCCTGTAATCTGAGGAAGAGGAATGCCATCTCCGGAATGATCGTTCGCCTTTTCGTTCTGACGGGCGAAGAGTTCCAGCTCGCGGGCTGTCGTAACATGGGCGATATGCAGACGGGTACCAAACTCGCTGGCCAATTCCACAGCGAGCTTGCTGCTCTCATAGCATGCCTCTTCGCTGCGAATTTCCGGATGATGCTCTACGGCAGGATCCTCTCCGTATTTAGCCTTAGCCTCCGCCATGTTGCGGTTGATGATATCGGTATCCTCGCAGTGCGTCATCACCGGCAGGTTCAGATCCTTAGCCGTCTTGAAGACGCGCTTCAGCGATTCCATCTTATCTACCAGCATATTGCCGGTGCTGGAACCCATGAAGAGCTTGATGCCAGGCACATGGTGCATATCGAGCTTGGCAAAGGAATCCACGTTGTCATTGGTGGCACCATAGAAGAAGCTGTAGTTTACATGACTCTTCTCTGCGCCCAGCTTTCTCTTGTCATTCCACACCTGCAGTTCGGTAGTCTGCGGTACGGTATTCGGCATTTCCATATAGGAAGTCACGCCGCCATAGGCAGCCGCGCGGCTCTCACTCTCGATGTCTGCCTTGCGGGTCAGTCCCGGCTCACGGAAATGAACATGGTCATCGATTACACCCGGCAAAACAAAACACCCCGTAGCATCCACTACTTCGTCGTAGATGCCACGGGGAGCCATGCCTTCAAATATATCTGAAATCACTTCACCATCGACTAGAAGATCGCCCAGAAATGAGCGACCTTCATTGACAATAGTTCCGCCTTTAATTAACATTTTAGACATAGTATTTCTTTTTTCTAAACTTTGATTTACTCTTTTGCTTCAGGAATGCTTGGCTTCGCCAGCTCGTTAGGCGTTGGTGCAGGAGCCGCATTCGGATCGGTCTGCGGAGCCGCCATCTGTCCAGCCTGCATGCTTGGATCCATCTGCGACTCGTGGGTACCGTTCATGATAGCCTGGTTTTCCTGTGCTTTCTGGTAGTAGTCCTTCACGTATGGATCGCTCTTGAAGTGCTCTGTAGCCTTGCTCATGATATCCTCTATCCATGGCGAAAGCATCGGATACTGGTTGCCCATGGTAACGAGGAAGAATACGCCCGGTCCCAAGACATTCTCGAAGTTGTCGGTAATGAAGGTAGTCACCAGCTTGTCCTCCTGCTCGGAGAGCTGCATCGCCTCAGCATTCAGTTGGGCTGTCACCGCCTGCATATCGCTTCCATTCATGATGGCCTGGTCGTGCTTATGCACCAGTTCGCGCTGCTGGTTCTGCAGCTGCTGGTATTTCTTGAAGAATCCGAAAAGCTTATCGTTGAGTGGCGTTCCACTTACTACCTGCTGTACATCGTCGAGCTTCACGGTAATGCTTCCCGCTTCCAGCACCAGCGGCAGTACAGGCTCATCGTCCATGAAGACATTCGCCATTCTTGCAGAATCTACCGTTCCCTGGAAATGGAACTGTCCATGTACCACATCGCAGGAATCGATTTTGCTGAATTCGTTGTTCTTTAAGATTTGAAGGTAGAGCATACGACCATCCAGGGTACTCACGTTGGAAGTACCCGAAATATCGTAGCTACTGGCGCATGAGGTAAGCGCCACCAAGGTGATAAGTGCGTAAAATATCTTATTCATAAGCTTTATAATTCACATTCAGTGAACAAAAGTACAATCATTTCTTGAAGTACCGAAATAAATTGATGCAATTTAATTGAATATTACAAGTATTTATGTTTTATTTGCATTCTTCCCCCTTCATTTCGTGCGAAATGCGGAAGGTGGTGTAGAGTTCCAGGATAGATGCCACCAGCATCACCACAATCCACTTGCCGTAGAAGATGGAGTAAAAGAGCTGCGGATTGCCCAGCCATTTCTCGGTAAAGGTATAGACCGTATCCACCATCGAGATGCCGGCAAAGACAAAGAGGATATTGGCTACATTCTGGATTCGCTTCAGGCGATGGATGACGGGCGACTTGCCCTCGTAGGTCTGCATCGACTGGATTACGCTGAAGAGCACGGTGCCCAGGAGGAACACCCAGCTCGTGGTTTCCACCAGCGAAGGATAAATCTGTTTCAGCACAAAGCTGCACGCACCGACAACCATCAGCACGCCGCCCAACAAAAACAAAGCACTCTGTATTTTATTCAACTGTTTCATCTTTCTTACTTTTTTTTTAGAAATTCACACCTTATTATATATAGCTTTCATATAGCTGTCGGTATAGAGATACAGCTATCGGATGGAATCCTTGTCCTCCTCGTTTTCATCGATTTCCACCTGACCGGGCAGATCCGTGCTCAGCACGAAGATGTCCTCATCGTCAGCCTTCATGAAGTAGCGTTCGCGCGCTATCTTGCCGAAAGCTTCCGGTCCCTGGCGCATTTCCTGCAGGATACGGAGATCCCGGTCATACTCCGTTCTGTACTTTTCTATCTCAGAACGCAGCGTGGCAATCTCAATCTGATACTTGATATGCTGGCGGATGCTATTGTCGTCAATGACACCCACTATCAAAACACCCGCAATTATCACTATAAGATATTTATAGTGAGCGAGATAATTCCATATAATACTTAACTTTTGACTCATTAATTTCCGAATTTGTTTGCAAAGATAATATTTTTTTGTTATCTTTGCATCACAATTAAGAAAAAATAATGTAAGTGAACGTATATTCAAGCAAAAAAGAATGGAAGAATACATAGTTTCGGCTAGAAAATACCGTCCGATGACCTTTGATTCGGTGGTTGGACAGAGTGCGTTGACTACCACATTGAAGAATGCAGTGAAGAGTGGCAAGCTTGCCCACGCTTATCTTTTCTGCGGTCCGAGAGGTGTGGGAAAGACCACCTGTGCCCGCATCTTTGCCAAGGCAATCAACTGCGAGCACCCTCGCGAGGACGGCGAGGCATGCAATACCTGCGAGAGCTGCCAGGCTTTCAATGAGCAGCGCTCCTACAACATCTTCGAGCTGGATGCCGCCAGCAACAATGGTGTCGATCAGATCAAGACCCTGATGGAGCAGACCCGCATCCCGCCTCAGGTAGGCAAATACAAGGTGTTCATCATCGACGAGGTCCACATGCTCAGTGCCGCCGCCTTCAATGCCTTTCTCAAGACCCTGGAGGAACCGCCATCGCACGTCATCTTCATCCTCGCCACCACCGAGAAGCACAAGATCCTGCCTACCATCCTGAGTAGATGCCAGATCTACGACTTCGAGCGTATGACCGTGCCTAACACCATCGCCCACCTCAAGATGGTGGCAGAGAAGGAAGGCATCCAATACGAGGAGCAGGCGCTTGCCGTCATCGCCGAGAAGGCAGACGGAGGTATGCGAGATGCCCTCTCCATCTTCGACCAGGCTGCCAGCTTCTGCCAGGGCGACATCACCTACCAGAAGGTGATAGAAGACCTGAACGTGCTCGACAGCGACAACTACTTCAAGCTCGTGGACCTCGCCCTGGAGAACAAGGTGAGCCAGATGATGCTGCTGCTCGACAATATCCTGGGCAAGGGATTCGACGGCGGAAACATGATTCAGGGACTCGCCCAGCACGTACGCAACGTGATGATGGCGAAGGATACCCAGACCCTGCCGCTGCTGGAAACCAGCGATGAGCAGAAGGCAAAATACGTGGAGCAGGCTAAGAAGGCACCTACACCTTTCTTATATAAGGCACTCCAGCTGATGAACAACTGCGATGTGCAGTACCGACAGAGTTCCAACAAGCGACTGCTCGTAGAGCTGACCCTGATACAGATCGGTCAGATTACCCAGCCGGAAGACCAGGATGTGCCTAGTGCGGGGCGTACGCCCCACAGACTAAAATCCCTGTTTCAGAAAATCGTTGCCCAGCTTAAGCCTGCCTCTCAGGGTGCAGGTGCCGGGCAAGAGAGCGGCAGCAAGGCTCCTGTACAGGGAGCACAGCCTGTCGCTGCAGCTACTGCTGCGCCTATATCAACAGAGAGAAACGGATCTCAGGAGGCTGCATCCGCAGCATCGCCGAAGGCAAAGACCCTTCTCAAGTCGCCAAGTCAGGTAAAACTGAAAGGCATCGGCATGAGCTTCGCCAACCTGGAGAAGACGGAGCAGAACAGCCAGCACATCTACAATCCTATCGACCAGCTCAAGGATGAACCGATGGCGGGAAGCACTGCCAGTCACGACCAGCCTTTCACCCAGGAACAGGTAGAAGGCCAGTGGATCAGCATGTGTCTGAGAATGCAAGGCATCAAGGACTTCATCGGACTTGCCAATCGCATGAAACCGATCGTACCTACCATCACCGACTTTCCGCATATCGAGGTTGTCATCGACAACAAGCTGCTGCTCGACGACGTGGTCAAGATCAAGGGCAGAATCCTGCAGACCTTCAGAATCGGCTTGGGCAACAGCCAGGTAACCCTCGACTACCGTCTGGCTGAATCGGATGAAGTAACCCGCATCCTCTCCAAGCGAGAGATACTTGAGAATATGATAAAGGAAAACCCTGCCATCGGCAAGCTGACCCAGGATCTACGGTTAGTCATGGCATAAATAAATAGAATAGTAAGACAATAATGGCAAGAAGACTTAGAAAGAAGCGTATAGCCGTGATACTGCTCACGTTTACAGCCCTCATCGGATGGGCTACCCACAGCTGCGTATCGCGCTGCACCTCATCCGACAAGGAGAAGTCAGCAGATTCACTGCCTACGGTACATATCAACGATTCCATCACCAATGCCCTCACCGAGGGAAAGGCATACCAGGAGATGGATTCCGTCATCGAGAGATACCTCAAGAGATGGGAGATCAACGGCGCCCAGCTCGTCATCACCCGCAACGACTCCCTACTCTATGCCCGTGGATTCGGATGGGCAGACAAGGAAAGGGGCGTCCGGATGGAACCCAATATGCTGATGCGCTTTGCATCCGTATCCAAGCTCATCACCGCTGCCGGCATCATGAAGCTCGTAGAGATGAAGAAGCTGCGCATGGGCGACAAGGTGTTCGGACAGAAGGGCATCCTCTGCGATACCACCTATAACAACAGTATCAAGGACCAGCGCTACTACAACATCACCGTAGAGCAGCTGCTGCGCCACCAGGCTGGTTTCAACAACTATGCCGGCGACCCGGTATCCTCCACACGTTATATCATGATGCAGAACCATCTCACCACCCCTCCCGACCATCCTACCCTGCTCAGGATTCTCCTGAAGCGCCATCTGGGTTATACGCCGGGCGAGGGCAAGTGCTACAGCAATCTGGGCTATATGATTCTCTCGATGATCGTGGAGAAGAAGAGCGGAATGAAATACGAGAACTTCATCCAGAAGTATGTGCTCCAGCCAGCCGGCTGTTTCGACATGCACATTGCGGGCACCTATTACAAGGACCGCCGTCCTAACGAGACGAAGTATTACATGCATCAGGGCAGCATTCCGGTATATGAGTACAACAACAGCGGCAGGATGGTAGAGAAGTGCTATGGCGATACCGATCTTCCCCGACTTTCGGGAGCAGGAGCCTGGTGCGGTTCGGCAGCCGAGCTGTCGAGATTCATTGCGAGCATCGACGGCATGCCTCATGTCAAGGATATCCTGAGCAGGAAGAGTGTGCAGTTTATGACGCAGGAACAGCCTAACCATCAATACTCCATCGGCTGGAACTACACGCCGAAGAGCAACCGCCCTTGGATCCGCACGGGTTCCCTTGCCGGCACCTCTGCGCTGATTCTGAAATATCCCGACGGTCAGTGCTGGATTCTCATCACCAACACCTCCACCTGGAAGGGTCATGGCTTCAGCAACGACACCATGGCATTCTTCGAGAAGCTGCGCAAGAAATATATGCCGCAGATGCCAAAGCGTGATCTCTTCCTGTAAAAAGGACAGAGGGATGTTTTACCACAACCAGTATTTAAAGAAGCGTATGGATTCATTATTTCTCTTACAGTTTGCATGTTTCATATTCATGCTCATCAATGCTTTCATCGTGGCAATCTCCTATCTGCACGTAAGATGGGAGAACAAGCGGTATGAGCGTTCACGATGGATG
>OBCQ01000315.1_pt1 | contig 13806 bp, 13 predicted proteins | sample 1517991 | NCBI WGS metagenome assembly OBCQ01 (sample SAMN03418263, study PRJEB22391) | human gut metagenome | biome: human-gut; feature: organic feature; material: feces | host: Homo sapiens | place: Tanzania | collected 2013-01
TACCTCGCTAACTATTTCAGCATTTCCGCAAAAATCAACGCAAAAACGGCCGAAAGAGTTAAACCCTATTTTGGAGGGTTTAATTTCGAGTTCGTGCAAAATGCTGTAAAGGTTACTTTCTTTGTCTTTTGCTATCTCTCGGAGTGCCTTAAAAACTTCCGTAGGTTTCGCAAAAAAAGCATTTAATTCGTTAGTTGCGCCCCTCTTAAGGGTGCTTAAAGTCTTTACTTTATCCATGATTTTGTAGTATTTAGTTTGTAATTATATCAAAGAAACGGAAATAAAATACTACCTTTGCACGCGTCTATTGCAGACAACTGCCGATTCGGTAGTTTTCCGTGCCTTTGGTGGTTGCAGCCACCAAAGGCACTTTTTTACTCCCTAACTGCAATGTACAAGTACTTTGCAGCGGTTGACACCTCAACCCTTATTTTGTACTACAAAGATACAACTAAATAAATATACAACCAAATAAACAAGCAACTAATTTCTAAACATCTTTGCGATTAACGTTCTATGTATGAATTTAACTGGTTGTTAACACGGACGTTCAGGCAAAACGGAACGGGAAAGCAGACAGACAGACGAGAAGAGAGACAGACAGAAAGACAGACAGGCAGACAAGGAGAGCAAAGCACAAGCGCAAAGGTACGTGTATTTTAGTCGTGATTGGGGGCGTGTCGTGTTGTTTGTTGGTATGCTTTGCGTTTGTCTGTTACGGACATTTTCAGCCCTCCACAAGCGACAAAATACGCTTCGCGCTATATTACGCGTATAATATAGCAAATATCTGATATTCAAGGCGTTACGACAATGCAAAACAGGGCAAAACATAGCAAAACACCCCATACCACCCCCTTTTGTGCGGGCGTATCGAAAGAATGTCACCTCCCGTCTATTTTTTTTAATTTTTCGTACCTTATATATTTCTATTCTTTCTTGTGTTTTGTGTTTTCTTGATTTCCGGGTAAATCGTTCATTTTATAAAAAGGTACACTCATAGTAAAAAACAACGAAATGTAAGTTGAGGAGCGTATTAGTGTATGTTTTAGTGTATATGTCAAAATCTCTAAATCATTGATATTTGGGCGTTTTGAATAAAATATGTATATTTGCATAGTTATCCATGAGTTATATTTTGGCTTGCAAGGAAAGTGCGAGGTATTAACGGGGTGGGTACTATTAAACATTCAGTGCGGAAATGGGAATAATTTGAGTGTCAAAGTGTTCTGTTTTTCCATACTGTGAGAGTAAAAGTGTTCCATTTTGAATAATTGCGAGATGGTTGAAAAATGGTGTTTTTCGGAGGCAGAAAAAGCTCGGAAAATCGGTATTTGTCAGCTGTTTTGGCAGAAAAGTTGATATGTTAAAGGATTTAACGTATGATAGATAGAGAAATGTTGTTGATAGACTTGGTAGAGAACAGTGATGCTCCGAGGTGGGAGTTAGCATGTTCTGCGAGTGAGAATTACGCCGCTCGTGCTGCCATGTTAGGTTTTGAGATATACCAGACGTATGCTCACAGTATGTTTGCGTGGTTTGGTGGACGTTATTATTGTTTTAACGGCAAGATATACGAGCCAGTGGATTCAGACTTGTTGTATTGGAGTTTGGTGAAGTTGACAGAGCGCATGAGTGTCCATGCAGGTGTCCGTTCAAAGATGGGCATGTTGCGTGAGCAGGTGCGATTGGCGGTGAAAATGGAGCGTGAGTTGCACCCGAGGTTCAACATACGTGCTTTCCGCAATGGTGTTGTAGACATGACGACGGGTGACATACGTCCTTTTGGCAAGCAGTGGGACGTGGTGTATTTGCACGACTACGACTTTGACCCCAAGGCTGATTGTCCGTTGTGGAAGAGTTTTTTGAAGCAGGTGTTGCCAGAGAAGAACAGCAGGTTGTTGTTGCAGATGTTTTTAGGTTTGACGACCATGAACAGGCGTGAGATGGGTGCTAAGGTGGAGAACTGTTTGGCCTTGTATGGCAATGGTTCTAATGGCAAGAGCGTGATAAACGATGTAGTGCGTGGTGTTTATGGTGCGGAAAATATCAGCACCATGGGTATTGGTGCGATATTGAAAGATGGCGATGAGGGCATGCGTGCCAGATGCCAGCTTGTGGGCAAATACATAAATTACAGTGGCGAGGTGAGTGAGAGGGAGCTGTTTGGCAAGGAGGCAGCTTTCAAGAGCTATATCAGTGGTGAGGAGCAGCACGCGAGATTTTTGAGGGGCAATGTGTTCACAATAACCAATGTGCCATGGCAGATATTCAACTTCAACAATCTGCCAGTGACGAGTGACAAGAGCTATGGCTTTTTCAGACGTTTCCTGTATTTGATATTCAATGAGACGATACCAGAGCATTTGCAGAACAAGAGCCTTGGTGAGGAACTGAAAGAAGAATACCCTGGCATACTGAACTGGATAGTGAGGGGTGGCAGATATTTGAAGCTCCATGGCTACAAGTTCCCGAGGAGTGAGAACGGCGAGCGTCAGAAATTGATGTCCATCGGTATGAGCAACCCACTTTTGGCCTGGGTCATGCACCTTCATCTTTCATCATCACCGAGAGCTGAGGGCGAGCGTCCGAGATGGGTTGCCTCTGCCGCAATGAGAAAGAGCCTTGAAATATTCTGCAATGAGAATAGTTTTGAGGACGTGACGCAAGTTGCCTTTGGCAGGGCCATGACAAGGCTGGGCTTTGGCGGCCAGAACAGAAGGAGGTCAGCGACAGGGATAGAATACAAGGTGTACGGCTTCAGCGAAGAGGTGGAAGCCTATACAGCCAATGAGCTGTCACTGGAGGCATGGAAGCTGCAAGATGACGCAGAATTTGAAGATGTCGCAGGCGATGGTGTATGATTTGTTTAACTATAAAATAAAGAAGAAATGACAGAAGAAAAGAACGAGGCAGTAAATGCCGAGAAGAATGAGGCAGCAAATGCCGAGAAGAAAGAGGTTAAGAACGTGCAGATTGACAATTTCCTGTACATGCTTGACGAAGAGACGGGTGTCATCACCGTATATGTCGTGTCGAAGCAGTGGTATATAGGCTATGCTCCTGGCACGATGGGACACACCCTGTTGTACTCATGCGTGTTCGGTGAGGAACGTACCGAAGATGACTTAAATGCCGCAGTAGCCTTTGTGACATCGGTTTATTGTGCTTCAAACATTGTTGATGCAGACGTTACAGAAGACATCTTGAAGATTGTGGACCACTACATGAAAACAAGAGAGTCAGAGGAAGTCACTGACGAAGAGAACAAGAAAATAATTGACGAAGTAAAGACGAAAGAAGAAGTCAACAAGGAGATTTCCGAGAATGTATAATTATTCCGTCTGATTGCATATATTCAATGTAATTTGTATATTTGCAAAGTGGTTAAGATGTCCGTTTTGGTGAAACAGAAGTGCCACCAAATCGGGCATTTTGCGTAAAAAGAGAATGATATGACTGCGAAATACGACCTGTTGGTGGTAAACACCAAGAAAATACGGAAGAGCCTCGCCAAGGACTTCAATTCTGGCGTTTTGGAGGTGACTATGCCATCGTGGGAGACGAAAGAGCTGCCTAAAAACGAGTGGAAAGACACCGAAGGAGAGGACGTATACATACCCACCGACGGTTTGCATTTCGGAGGCGCGGATTTTGAGGTCAAATTGTGCTACAAAGGCACGGAAGGCTCATGGACAAACACGGAGATACAACTTTTGAACTATCTGCGCAGCGGCTTTCTTGCAGTCTATTGCTCTTATGCGGAAGAAGGTTGGGGTGCTTGCTATTTCACGGGCATTTCAGATATAGACACGTTTTCAGACCCTGTGGCTGGAGATATTGTAGAATACACGTTAAAGTTCCACTTGACCAAGTATGAGAGAATGTACGAGGACTTCTACACCTATATTGTAGACGAGAACGGCAATCTGATAACAGACGACAAGGGCAACAATATAATCACAGACAAGATATGACAAGAGAGTGGAAGGTATACAGCTCTGACGGCAAAACGGTAAAGGCAACTACCAAGAGAGTCGAATATAACGGCGAATACATGGGCAGCTGCTCCTTGACTGTTACGTTCGAAAGCCCTGTCCCCATAAATTTTGAAATCGGTGATTATATAAATTACCGACTTGAACGTTTTTATCTCAACGTGTTGCCATCGTCGAAGAAGCAATGCTCGAGAAACGGTTCAAAGAATGCCTTTGCGTATGAAAACGTGCAGTTCATGTCCGTGTCAGACGAGCTTGTGAGATGCGACTTCCTTGACGTGGTGAAGAAGGACAACAACATACACTGGACCGCGCTCCCCACCTTTTCGTTTTACTGCGAGGGCGTAAAGAACCTTGCAGAAAGAATACAAGCCAACCTTGACAGAGTTTATGGAGAGAATGTGTGGACTATCCAGATAGACAAGACCTATGAAGATTCTCGCAAGGACATAGAAATAAGCATCAGCAATCAGTCCGTATGGGACGCGCTGTTGCTTGTAAACACCACTTTCAAGACAAATTTCATTATCCGCAGCAGGACAGTCACGATAGGCACTACGTCAAATAATATAGACCATGTGTTCAGTTGTGGCATAGGCCGTGGGTTGTTGTCGATAACTCGTGCTTCCGACACCAATCAGAAAGTAATAACCCGTTTGCGTGCTTTTGGTAACACGACCAATGTGCCAACAAACTACTACAAATACCTGTGCATGAAAATAATGCGAGAGTATGTGGTACCGACAGACCTGGAGATGACCTTGACTGTCTTTGATAGAACGAAGTGGTATGTAACGACATTGACCTTGCACGACAAATGGGCGCAAGACGGATTGTCATATAGTTGCAAAGCTGAAACACCTCCCAGAGATTCATACGAGGACTTCGACAAATTTATCAAATACATGCACCCTACATTGGAGATAACTTACGATGGTAACAAGGTAGTATATGCCACTGTTGGGAAATGGGAATACGAGGGTAAGACGACTTATCGGTACATCGTAGTAGACGAAGCTTTCTGGCACTACATGAGCGAACGCAGACCTGAAGGAAAAGTCACCTTGTCATTCGGAGGTACTTCAGCCTTGAACTACAACTATATAGTAAAAAACCACAAGGGCGAAATGACATCGGCCAATTATCCAAATAACATGGCAATCACGAGGCTTATGCTCCCAGGTTTTCCGATTGGAGATAAAGAAACGGACAAGGACGGAGAGATAAAGACAGACTGCGGTTATGTGGACAAGGCTTATGAAGGCTACAAACTTATAGTGACGAGCAATGACGTGTACATAGAAAGCCCTCAAAAGAAGATAGCTGGTCTTAGAGAGGGCAGTGTGTACATTGATGGCACTGACAACGAAGTGACCGACTACAACGTCTATCCTTCAATAGAGGATATGACGGTAGAAGATTTGAACAAGGCTGGCATATATCCTGTATTGGACGATGGCGACAACGGCAAGTTGAATCAAGTGGCAAAATCGTCCAAAATAGAGGACAACGGCGACAGCGACTATAATACAGGGCAAGCTTCAGAAACCTTTGTGTGGATAAAGGACGTAGGCTTTAATATTTGGGACTACCGCACGGGTTCGGAAACGCCAAACATCTATTTGAAAAGTGGGAAGTGTGTTGGCCGTACATTTGACATAAAAAACTGCATACGAGACGGCAACAAGTACAAGCTGACGATAATAAGGAAATCGGACAACGATTTGAATATCCTATACCCGAACTCTCAAAGTCCGATAGCAGGTGGCGACGAGTTTGTGATACTGAATATCAAGATGCCCGACGTGTACTATAAGGCAGCTTCGCAACGCTTGCTCAAATACGCGTTGCTCTACCTAAAGGAGAACGACAAGACAAAATTCTCGTATACCCCAGTGGTTGACAATTTGTGGATAGCCAGGCAGCATGATGCGAATGTAAGTTTAGGCGCGAAAAGTATCTACACAAACATAAAAGAGGGCGACAGAATGGAGATTGACGAAGCTTCGGATTTAGGTATTGCGTCGAGTATATTTATAAGCAATTTGAAGATAACAGAGTCAGAAGACAGTCTGATACCCCTGGTAGAAATATCATTGCAAGATGACAAGAAAGCTGTAAGCGTCAACAGAAGTGTCGGGCAGTTGCCAACAATGATGGACGCTTCGACAGGCGAGGGGACTTCAAGCACTATACTGTTGAACCAAATTTCGCGATATGGCTATCTGAACTTCCTGTCAAAGGTGGGTGATGATGAAGCGAGCGGAAAGATAACATTCAACAAAGGAATAGACGCATTTTCGACCAATGTTGGTGCAGCCGACGGCATAACAGAATACGAAGAATTAACATAAAAGATATGGCAAGATTACTTAGCACATGGTTCAACGGTTTTGTGGGGAGCGCAAGAAGCACAGGAAACAAGGTGCTTAACGCTTTCGGCAAGGTGGTGTGCGAGATGCAAGAATACTTTGCTTCGGACTTCATGGGCCATGGGTGGAAGATATTCAACAGCGGTTCGGAAGAAACGCCAGAATACACGCTTGAAATAGACAATGTAAAGGTGCGCAAAGCCTTCATAGCGCATGAGCTGATAATAGACCAAGTGCGTGCGATATGCGGCTCACTCGGCATCAGCCAGGCGTGCGGCAAGGTAAAGGAAGTAAGTCTGCGCACCGATGAACACGGGAACCAATATTACCTCATAAAACTCGAGGGCGAAGCCACTCACGGATATGGCGGCTTTGCGAAGAATGACCTTATACGCTGCCAGCGTGTGGAGGTGGGTTCTGATGGCAAGACCAAAGGCATAAAGGGCTACTGGGTGAAGATTGAGAGCGCAAACATGAAGGAGGGTTGGTTTACCGTCATGGCAAGCGAGTTTGTGGGTGAAATCTTTCAGAATGACGATACGGAGAAAGTGTTGAACAATGACGTGCCGATGAACTTGCCTGCGGCTGGTGACGAGATTGTGCAGTATGGCAACACCACCGAACCGAGCCGACAGAATGCGATATACCTCCATGCCACCGAAAACGGTGTGCCGACCATTGACTTGCTCAATGGCGTAAACTCCAAGTCGTTTTCTGACAAGATAGTTTGCAGTTTGGGCCGCATACCTAATAGTGAAGCATTTGGACTCTATATGCGAAAAGGTACGATAGTGTCTTTTGATGATGAGACTGGAAAAGACAACTATATCTTTGACCATGATGGCTATTTTGACCTTGGGCGAGGAGCTATAACGTACAATCCTGCAACTGGTGTTGTGACGATTGGCAGTGATGTGGTTATAAAGTGGGGCGCGAACAGTAAGAGCAATGTGACCTATCAGATAGGCAGCAGCGGAGTTAATGCGCCAACGGGGACATGGCTAAACAGCGTTCCGCCCTCGCAAGTGGGCAAATACCTGTGGACGCGTACGAAATGGCCCGATGGCACGTATTCTTACAGCGTGAGCTATATGGCCAGAGACGGCGCGCCTGGGAAAGACGGTGCGGACGGAGAGAATATGCGCCCCAATCTGCTTGACTATACCGAGTTTAAGCAAGAAACGTTTGACAATGTGCCAAATCCCGACAAGACCTTTGCTTTGAAAGGCACAAGGGCCGAGGGCTTGAACGGACATGGGGCGGTGCAGATAGAAACTGCATTCAAAATAAATGGAGATTTGCCTACTCCTGACTCGTATGTTGATTTTTTTCAGCAAAATGTCAAGAGCAAAATCGCGCCATCAACTTGGTACACGCTTTCTTTTTATCTAAAAAGTAAAAGCATTGCGCAACCACTATATACCTATATGTGGACATATGACACAAACGGCCTTACAATGGTTGACACCACTGAAAAGATGATTGTTGACGGAAAGGAACAAGACACGCCAAAAGATGGTGCTGTTAAATTTCCGCCAATACATGAGTGGACATACCACACCGTGACATTCAAGACGGCAGCCAATTTGCCAGATACCTGCCTTTGTTTGTTCCGCGCTATTACGAAACAAATACCTCAAAGCAATTTTATTGTGCCTGCTTTATTTCTATCAGAGCCAAAGCTCGAATTAGGCAAAGCAGCGAGCGCATGGACAAGGAGTGACAACGATATTGCAGGCATTGCGGCAGACAAGATAAATATGCCATCATGGGTGCGCCAGTGGGACGGACAGACCACCGAACTTGGTGCGGATTATGTGGCCGCGAAGAATGCCGCATTTGGTACAAAGGACGCAGACGGAAAGTTTACAGGTATCGCTATGAGCGGTGAGGGCTTCGACCTTGGCGGCAAGGACACGAATGTGGTTGGGCTGTATGGCATCTCTAAGAACATCTGCCGTGTGATAATTGACCCGAAGAACGAGAAGTATGCGTTTCATGGGAATATCTTCTGCGAGAGCGGACAAGTAAACGGATTGCTTGTAGGGTCATATCTAAAGGGGCTAACACAAGTTACGAATGAAAATGAATGGAATAAAGCATTTGAACTAAAAGGCAGCTATTACAGACCGAACTTTTTTGTTATTAACCCAATAGTCGTATTGTCATACGAAATAGGCGGCACAAGGAAAATCTCTCTCCCTCCTTATGGTAATAAACCTGATGATTATGCTGAAAGTATAGCGTTTCTTGATTATAAGTTCTATATTATAAACAAGATGCCGCAAGTTCTTTCACAAAATATAATAGACATAAAAACTGGCATACCAGGCGCACTATACAAAAAGGATTCGACTATGTCATCAGGCAAGAGTTCAATATCCAATTACAGACTCATGACTGGTAAGGCTGTCATATTAACTGGCTGTATTGGAGGAAACGGGAGTTTCTATTGGCTCGTAGAAGAAGGCAGTACGAGCAGCGACCTTGGCAGCGGCAGTATAGAGAAGCCTTCATTTACCATTAAGGACAACACGAATATAGGGCAAATGACATGGAATAAAGTGCCACTGGCACCTGGCCCTTCTGATAATGGAACAATAAAACCTTAACAATATGGCAACAGTAAAACTCAAAGACGTATTAAAATCGCTGCCGCAGGACACGAGTCTGACGGGCAGCGAGATGGTCGTGATAAACGATAACGGGGAGAATAAATACATACCCTATTCAACAATAAGGAACGGACTTGTCAACGCCTCAGAGCGCAAGACATTGGCCAATACCGCAGAATGGCTCATTGCGCATGATAATGTGACGACTATTGATGCGCTGAACAAAGAACTTGACGCATTTGGTGCGGAAACTGCACAAGGTCTGCACCGCATGAAGTGTTTTGGCATTCCGCTGTTCGTGACGTTCGCTAATCTGAACGTTGGTGACAGCGTATTTATGCAGACGATACAAGGCAGCATTACGTTCAACTCGGCAAAGACGAGCATAGCGTCAATAAACACAGTTGGCAACTTGGCTATTGCGGTTCGTTACTATCAAGGCGGCAAGTGGGGCGCATGGAACACGCCTATGGCGCAAATCAAGCCCCCGACAGTGCAGAGCAGCACATCTGGAACAAAGGCCAATTACGTATACTCGCAAGGTAAGGACCAAGACGCTAAGACTATTATAACATCAAAGTTTTGGATATACAAGCACAACGACTTCAACCTGTTTTTGCGCTTTAAGCATTGGGGCGCGAACAATGACGAGGCAGAGGAGAATTATAGCCAAGTGCAGCTACCAAACGCATGGACGCAAAGTAATGGCCTAATGCGTCGCGACATATACGCACGCCTTGACGCTTTTGAACTGCGCGAGCAGAACTCTACCGCGACAGAGGTGAAGGTGGTGACACCAATCTTTACTACGGGCGGCACGCGCACATTAAGCATTTCGGCTGCGACAACTGCAAAGGCTGGTGTGATGACGGCAGCGGACAGAGAACTATTGAATAAGATAAAAGCAAAACTCGGATTATAATGAACAGACTACAAGAAATTAGGATTGAGTGCGTAAAGATAGCGGCATCTCGCGGCGACATAAAGCCAGATGAGATAGTTGAGGTTGCGAGAGAGATAGAAGCATATGTAAGAAGAAAGGAGGGCGAATTTTGACAGACCTAATACAAACTATCAGTTCTATCGTTACAGGCGTAGCTATACCAGTGCTTGGCATATTTCTTTTTTATGATGCGAAGAAAAGAGAAGCTTCTGCAAAAGCAGGTAAAGCCGAGGCAGACAACATCACACAATATGCCGCACAATGGCAGAAGTTGTATGATGAGAAGGTGAAGCACGAAGAGGAACTGAATGAAAAGATTGATGCGCTATATGTGCAGCTTAATGAGCAACGCGATGAACTTGCGCGGCTGAAAAAGGAAATGGCAGAACTGGTTGTGAAGCAGCAGTATGCGGAGAGCCAAAAGTGTACGGTGTTTGGTTGCCCAAACCGTCAGCCTCCACAACTTTTGTGTGCAAGTAGTAATCACCCTGAACAATAGGTCTATGAGATTAACGAGATATATCACGGAACTGATACGTGTGAACAGTGGGCACAGCAGCAAGGCGTTTTTCCTTGTGGCTGTTACCCTGATAGGGTGTGTATTGTTGCTTTGTGTGGCATTTGTGCTAATATGGGAAGTCATGAACAGTAACACAATACACACTGACCTTATGGGGCTTAGTGCTTTCGTAGGCAGCGTGGCAAGTTTGTTCGTTACAGCTGGCATTACTAAAGTGTATGGCGAAAAACGTGAGAACAAAACTGAATAAAAATTGGTGCGTTTCCCAACGCACCAACCATCACATAACCATGTCAAAACAAAAATATTAACACCTACAAAGATAAGAAAAATAAGTTTAGACGTATGGAAAATTGGAAAGAATTAGCGGCATTTGTGCTGGAGCGCGAGGGCGGCTATTGCAACAGAAAGGCTGACAAGGGAGGGCCGACTAACAAGGGTGTGACATTGGCCACTTACCGCAGTGTGTATGGACAGAACAAGACGATAGAGGACTTGAAGCACATTACTGATGCGGAGTGGGAACACATATTCAAAAAATTCTATTGGGACAAGTGCAAGGCGGACTACATACAGGACAAGAGTGTTTCCTTTATCCTCGTGGATTGGGCCTATAACAGCGGAGTCAAGACGGCCGTGACGCACTTGCAGCGGATAGTTGGCACGAATGTTGACGGCATTATGGGCAAGCAGACCTTGCAGGCGGTTAATACGCGTAGTCCGCTGCCGTTGTTTGGCGCGTTGAAGCAGGACAGGATAGCTTTTTACAAGGCTATTGTTGCCAAGAATCCGAGCCAAAAGGTGAATTTGAATGGCTGGCTAAATCGGGTGAACCACTTTGCCTATGGAAAGTTTGTGTAAAAAAACTGCTACACGGAAAAACTCGTGCGGCAGTTTAGGGCAACTTTAGGATGTGCCTCTTTTATATGGGAATTAAACACTGCAAAGGTAACAAATATAATCAAGAATATGCGTAGAGTTAGTGGTTTTTTAATCGTGATTATCTGTGCAGTTGTCTTGCACAGCAGTTGCGCGCGCAAGGTAGTGCAGAGCATGGAGCGCACTCACGACACGCTGATAGTGTATAAGACAGACAGCGTGGTGGTGCGTGACACGATTGCGGCACTATCCAAGATGGAGAGTGTGGACAGCGTGACGGAGCGCATGACTACCTATGTGGTGGTGGACACGACTGGCAAGGTGCTGACTAAGTATGTGTATCGCGACAGAAGCGTGTATCACAACAAGGACGCTCTTAGTGCGAGCAGTCATGTGTCTGACCGCACGCACAAGACTGACAGCACGAGTCGTAAGGCTACGGTGCGTGAGAACGAAACTAAGGTAGAGAAGCCTCCTGCAAGATGGAGGCTTCGGGCCGTTGGCGGTCTGTTTATCATTGTGATAGGCGTGCTGCTCTATTACCATATATATAGTAAGTATAAGTGATTTTGTTGGGTTGTTTGTTGGGCAAGCATGGGCGCATGGTGATGTGTTCCGTGCTTGCCTTTGTGCTTATTTTTTTACAAACAAAATCACTTATGAACAATGGAACAATTACAACAGATTTTTGATTTTGCAGTTGAAGCCGTGATGCAAGCCAGCGGCCTTGACTTTGATGCGCTTGCCAACTGTCGCTCGGAGCGGTGTGTGGTTGCGCGCGTGGTGCTTGTAGACGTACTGATAGAGCTTGGTATGAGCGAGGGTGATATTTCGCTGCTTAGCGGCATGAGTCAGCAGAGGGTTAATTCGCTTAAGAATAGTGCGAGGTACAGGCTTAAGGGTCTGGCTGCACGGGTGATGAGGGAGGAGGTGAGGAAATCCGTTTCCTTGCCAATAGCGGAAAATAATTGGTGAAAATATTGCTATATCGCATGGATATTTGTATTTTTGCAGAAAATAATAGGCTATGAGCGATTTATACAAAGAGTATATGAAGGGGGTGTTTGTGCCACCTGTTGAAGCAACAGATGACATATCCTGCCTGTCAATAGAGGAGTTGTTCCTTCGTAAGCAAGAAAGGGTTGGGCTAAGCAAAACCAAAATAGCGAAGATGCTTGACATGGACGTTGCGACCCTTGATAAAATAATAAGGGGCAATTATACTGGTGCAAGCGTTCTGAATACATTGAAGGTTGCTATATTTATCGGTGTTTCGATGAACGATTTCCTTAACGCAAATGCTGATACACTTCAGTCAAAAGATGTTGGTGAAATTTGCCATGTACGTGATACGGCAGTCCTTTGCGAATATTTCAGCATAGACACACTTAATAAGATAGGGTTCTTTACTGATAATAATTATGTGCAAAGGATAAACGATTTCTTTGGCTTCAAGCAAATCAAGGAATATGCAGATATTGTTTCAGCTCTGACGAAAGCATACAGTATGACAAGAAGAAGTTACGACCAAAAGATGCGTGACTTCTGGACGATTTCTGCTTACGCTCAATTTAAGAATATTGACAACCCTAATATGTACGATAGGGATAGGCTTATGGATATAATGCCGAAGATTCGTCCTTGTTCGCAAGACGTAGAAACAGGGCTGTATCACGTGGCTCGTGCCCTTTATTCTGTTGGTGTGACGATGATTTACCAACCATCATTACCCAAAATGCAAGTACGTGGCGCAACAATGGAGTATAATGGAAAGCCATGTATTGTTATATCAGACTTGAACAAACGCTATCCGACCTTATGGTTTTCTCTATTCCATGAGCTATACCATGTTTTGTTTGATTTTGATGACATTGTGTTAAACAAGGTGCATTTGAGTTCTGACGAAGGTGATTTATTTCTGACAGATGAAAATGCGGCAGATAAATTTGCTCGCGACTTTATTCTGTCGCCAACAAAATTGCAATTTATAAAGCCTTATGTTCACGCACCTCTGATGATAAAAAAGTATGCTCAGAAATGGGGCGTCCATTCCTCGCTAATTTATGCGCTTATTGCTTATGATACAAACAACTGGGCAGAATACAGTGCTCTAATACCGAGGTCGGAAAAAGCTACGGAAAGAGTAAATACAAATCCGTTCGAGGTTGAAACGATAAGAGAAGTGGCTGAAACGTATAAACAAAAATTGAATATATGACAAATAAGACCAAAGTCCTATCAGAAGAAAAAAAATCAAGAGAAGTTGAGGAGCTGTTGTTTAATGCCGACAAGGCAAAGACTGACGGTTTGTTCATTGATAAGGATAACGATAATGTTGTCCTTAAAGATGAATTACAGAAACTGATTGAGTTGCCGACTGACAATCCAAATGAGAAATATGAATTATATTATAAAGTCATAGAGAAAACACTCCGCGAGAAGTTGCCAAAAGGCGATGAATACAAGGAAGGAAATACTA
>OBCQ01000317.1_pt1 | contig 13780 bp, 6 predicted proteins | sample 1517991 | NCBI WGS metagenome assembly OBCQ01 (sample SAMN03418263, study PRJEB22391) | human gut metagenome | biome: human-gut; feature: organic feature; material: feces | host: Homo sapiens | place: Tanzania | collected 2013-01
GAAAGAATAAAGCTTATATTCTAAATCAAAAAACTGATATTCGAAATCACAGATACGATTTAATCAAAAACAATATAGTAATTTAGTAACAATTTTAAAAACGCTAACAATTATGAAAAAGAATTTTTTACTTCTCGTAGCTCTCGTAGCTTCAGTGTTCACCACAGCTAATGCTCAGGTAGAGTATGGTAACGTAACTACTCCATTAACAGGAGCCAAGACATGGGATTTCGCTAACTTCCCAGGTTTGGAGGATGGCAATCTCACAGATGCCTGCACCATCGATAACCTCTATTTCGGAGTTACCGGCGATACACCTATGTATTATGTAGCTGCCAATGCCCGTATGAGTATGCCTTACTCTGCCAACCAGGCTTTCATCGACGATGATGCCACCGACTGCGTGATGAGTTTCAAGGTGCCAGCAGGCGAGGGTACGGTAACAGTGTATGGCAAAACTGGTTCCAAAACGCGTCCCGGTATCGTCTTCATCGGCAAGCAGGAACAGAGAGAGGAAGGTGATTCTATCATCTCTACTTTGCAGGATTACAGTTATAAGGTGAATGTTGCTGAGCCAACATCTATCTATATTGTAGCAGAGAATGCAAAGAGTAATGCCAATCCTGCCAAGGGTCAGGGACTGTTCGTCTATAAGCTTACCTGGACTCCTGGTTCTGGCGATGCTACCGGTATCACTTCTGTAGAGACCAAGAAGGCTGATGATGGAGCATACTATAATCTTCAGGGTATGCGTGTTGCCGCTCCAAAGAAGGGCATCTTCATCCGCAATGGCAAGAAGATGGTATTGAAGTAAGATGGATATTTAAAAAACATCAAGTAAGCATTTGTTTTAGTTTAAGTTAAATATTTGTTTTAGGTTTATATGTAAGTTTGTTTTTAAGGTAAAGGTTGTAAGTAAAAACGAAGAGTTTGCGAAGCGATTCGTGAACTCTTCTTTTTAAGAGAGTTGTTTAGCTGCTCTTTTGTAGAAAAAGGATAACTAAAAAAACGGTTTAGATAGTAGAAACGACTAACTGAATAATACAGAAAACAATGAAAAAAAGATTCCTTTATGCTGCTTTGCTGATGGCAGGCCTGATGCCTGTGCAGCAATTGCAAGCCCAGCGCTTGCAGCAGAAGTTGGGACGAGGCGTTGTGGCCGTTCAGCGTTCCAGCGATGTGTTGATCTCCTGGCGAAAACTGGCTCAGGAGGGCGATAGCGTTAAGTATAACATCTATACCCGTGCAGCGGGTTCGGGTGATTATACCAGGCTCACCGATGAGCCTGTATCCAAGACCAATTACCTGATTGCTGCCTCGGCTCTTCCTTATAATACTGAGATTGCCGTGACCACCGTAATTGATGGCAAGGAGAGCGAGAAGAGTATTCCATGGCTCTTCAAGCAGCACAGCAATGCCAACGTGTTCATGGACATCAACTTCGAGACCAAACTGCTCGATCCCAATAATTATAAATGTAAGTATGTATGGCCGGCAGATATGAACGGCGATGGCGAGATTGATACCTACATTGTAGATAGACTCTACTGCGGACAGGGTTCTACGGGCGAAGAAGAGGATGACGAGGATGCTGATACCTCTACGGAACTTTCTGGTACAACCCAGGCCACCAAGCACATGCTCCAGGCCTATGCGGCTGATGGCACTTGCCTCTGGACGGTGGATATGGGGCCTAACGTGAATATCGACGCCGGTCAGAACGATATGGTCACCGTTTATGATATAGATTGTGACGGCAAATGCGAGGTGCTGATCAAGAGTTCGGATGGAACCCGCTTCTGGGACAAGGAGAAGGAAACCTGGGGACTCTATGCCATGCACAGCGACAAGGCTGATGTGGATGGCGACGGCATCGTGGATTATGCTGCCAACGACAACACCACCCGAAATCCGCCATTCTATGTATCCGTGATTGATGGATTGACGGGTGCCGAGAAATACTGCGCCGAACTGAAATACGAGGAGGTGACCGACGGCATGGATACCTATACCCGCGACAACCGTTCGCTCTATATGAACCACAAGGGCTACTATCAGATGGGCGGCCACTTCGCCGTAACCTACGATGACGGAATCCACCCTTCGCTCTTCATGGAGTGTCTCGACCGACAGCAGGATGAGTCGCCTGCTCCAGGCCATCACAACTATGTATTCGCCTTCGGTTTCGACTGGGTGAACGGCAAGCCAACCAATTTTCACCATTATTATACTTGGAGCCGAAACGACAAGAAGCCTTGGCCTGCCGAATTCCACCAGCTTCGTGTAGCTGATGTAGATGGTGACGGCATCGACGAGATGCTGCAGGGTGGCTATGGTGTGAACTCGAAGAAAGACATGGTATTCTCTGCAGGCATCGACCATGGCGACCGTTATTTCGTAACCGATATCGACCCAACCCGTCCGGGCATGGAGACCTTCGCTATCCAGCAGGCCAATCTTATCGGTCAGTTTCTCTACGATTCAGCCACGGGCAAGCACATCAAGGAATGGTATCTCTCTTCCGTATATGATGTGGGTAGAGGTGATGCCTTCGATATCGACCCCGACCATCTGGGATTGGAACTCTGGAGCTATGCCGGAGAGCATCCTTGGACAGCTCAGGGCAAGCTGATGGAGAATGCCACCCGAGGCGACATCACCGATGGTATCTGGTGGGATGGTGACCTGGGCAGAGAGCAGATTTCGCAGAATGGAGGCAGCGGCTATAACAGTAATCTCTACATCGCCAAGACTACGGTTGACGGAAGCAAGCATATCAACGACCTCTTCCGCCATCAGTATAAGCGCAACGATGGTACCACGGGTACCGTGCGTGGCGGAGCTGGAACCCGTCCTGCCTTCTGTGGCGACATCAAGGGCGATTGGCGTGAGGAGATTATCCTGATGAAGCAGGATGCCAACTCTTCTACGGGTATCATCGGATACAGTACCAATATTCCTACCGACCATTCGATGTACACCTTGCTCGAAGACCCTCACTATCGTCTCGACTGCACCACACGCGGTTATTATCAGACACCAAACACCAGTTTCTATCTGGGTTACGACATGTTTGATGCCCCATTGCCACCATTCATGCAAACCGAGTTGCGATATAAGAATGGCAGCGCCCTGGGGCAGGGAGCATCGGGCTTCACCAGTTTCGACCAGACCACGGCGGCAAGCTATCAGGATGGCAAGAGTGTGATGTTCGACCTGAGTGGTGATAATTCCAAGACCATCGATATCAATGGCGAGGTGAAGCCATCTGCCATGTATGTGATGGCACCGAAGAATCACGACTTTATCTTCGGAGGAACAGGCAAGCTGGCTGGCGACATGACGCTCTATAAGTCGATGCAGGGCAAGGCTATCTTTAATAATGACTTCGAATTCAAGGGTAATACCGTGGTAAGCGAGGGCGAACTCGTGGTAAACGGCAAGATAGCCGGCAAGGTGCTGCTCAAGACCAAGGGTACACTGGGCGGAAACGCCGTGCTCAATGGTGGTATCCATTTTGAAGGTTCCCACAACTATGCAGGCTGCCGCCTGTCGCCGGGCGCTGGCGTGGGTGCTACGGGTGAAGACCGATTCGGCACCATCACCATCAATCAGGATGTAGTGATACCAGGCAAGGTGTATGTGGAACTGGATGTGGATCTGGAGAACCAGAAGCAGGATAAGCTTATCGTGAACGGCAACCTGACCCTGAAGGGAAAGAATACCTTTACCATCGATGGCGTGGCTGCGAAAACCACCGGCAAACTGGTGCTTGCCGAATGTACCGGCGAACTGGATGCCGATCCTGCACAGATTGACGTGCTGGGACTGGATGGCAAGGACTGGACGGTTACTCTGGAAGGCAAGAAGCTGATGCTGACCATCAACAAGACCCGTGATGCGGCACAGAACGTAATCTGGACCGGTAACGAGGGCGACGGATGGAACTACAAGGAGAAGAACTTCAAGCTGAACGGTACGCCTACAGCCTTTGTCACCGACGATGAGATTCTCTTCGATAATTCGGCAGCTCAGCGTGATGTAACTATCAGCCAGAATATGCAGAGCAAGGGATTGCTCTTCGATTTCAATACAGGCAGTTATACCCTGTCGGGCGAAGGAAGCCTGGGTGGCGAAGCTTACCTTACCAAGAAGGGTAAGGGCGAACTGAACATCGGTATGAATGAGAATTCCTTCACCGGACCTGTGGATTTGCAGGAAGGTCATATCCAGGTGAAGACCGTGGCGAATGGCGGTGTGCCTAGTTCGCTGGGTGCTGCTCCGGCAGATGAGGGCAACCTGAAGCTAGGCAACGTGAAGCTCACCGTGCTGGGTGACAACTGTGCCACCGACCGCGTGATGACCCTTACCGGTGATTCTACCGAGATTGATGTGAGAGGATCTATGGCGATTACAGCCGACATCAAGGGTCCTAACTCGGTATTCGTGAAGAGCGGTCCGGGCCAGCTTAACTTCACCTACAAGGCACCTTACAGCTATAAGGAAACCGTGGTAAAGGAAGGCGTATTGAGCCAGGGCAACTACCTCACTTACTTCGGTGGCAAGGAATCTAAGATGACTCTGGCTGGTGGAAAGGTGAAGTTGATAGAGAACAGAAACTCTAAATCCACTCCAAGCTATACTTATCCTACAGAGGTGGTAGAAGGCACCGAGAGCGGTATCTTAGGTTCCTTCCGCAGCAATATCCTGGGTACTTTCACCGGAAAGGGAACTTTGGTTCTCTATAGTGGCGGCGACCGCTGTGCCGTGCATTCCGACTTCTCTCAGTTTGAAGGAACCTTGAAATTGCAGGCTGGCAACTCGCTTTGGCGCGAAACCGTGAAGGATATGCCTCTTACCGACGTGGTAATTGATGCCAAGATAACATTGGCAAATATCAACAACAGGTATGCCTGGAATAACAATGTGGAAAAGACCTTGGGTTCTCTGGCTTCTCCATACGCTGATGCCAAATTGGGTGCTGGTATCTGGACGGTTGGTGCCAATAACCATGATGCCGTATTCAATGGTCAGCTGGTCAGTGCAAGCACGGTAACCAAGATAGGTACCGGAACCTGGACCTTGAACAGTGGCAAGAATACTTCGAGCATAGCCGTAAACGGCGGTAAAGTGGTTCTCTTCTCGGGCACATCGGGCAGCGTTTCTGTGGCAAAGGGAGCGATGCTTGCCTTTGGTGATGGTGCTACCAAGTGCAGTGCTCCTAAGATTGGTGCCGACCTGGTGGTCAATGGCGGCTGCTTGGATTTCCATGTGGATAATTATCGCAACGACCAGTTCACTTCTGTGAAGAATGTGGTTCTCGACAATGCTATCCTTCAGGTGAACACCATCAATGGCAAGACGCTTGCCGAGGGCGACGAGATTGTTCTCTTCAAGGATTTCGAGTCTATCTCGGGTACTTACACCATCCAGAGCGAGGACTATCAGTTTGATGATACCGACTTCCTTACTACTGGCAAGCTCCGCGTAAAGGGCACAGCCACAGGCATCGCCGACATCCGCATGGAAGGTGGTGATGTGGAGGCTCAGTACGATTTGCAGGGTCGTGCCTATGATAAGAATTCGCAATTGCATGGTGTAACGATTGTGAAGCAGCAGAATGGTAATCAGACTGTGATGAGAAAAATCATCAAGAAATAAAGATGAGATGAATCATCAAGAAATAAAGATGAGAAAAAACATCAAAAATAAAATAATGCCATTCATCTGGTAAATTCCTAACCCAAAAGTATGGTTATGTCGGTAAAAATGCGTAATTTTGCAGTGCAACTAATGTTTAATCAAGAACAAGGAAACATGAAATATTTCGTAATTACTGTATTGACCTTACTTTTGGGTTTTTATACATCCTGGGCTCAGCCTTCCAACCAGCTGGTGAGTAGAAACTTATCAGCCAAGGATGGATTGTCGAGCAACCAGGTATATGATATTCTGCAAGACAAGCAAGGATTCCTCTGGTTTGCTTCGTCTAATGGCTTGACGCGTTACGATGGCTATGCCTTCCTCAATTATGGAATGCTCAATAGTCAGAATATGCAGCAGGCACAGGCCACCCTGGGACATATTTATTATGACGGGCAGAACGAACTGATCTGGGTTCGCTCCTCTTTGTCGTATCTGGCTTGCTACAATCTCCGGTTGGCAAATTTCGAAGATTATACGGGGCGCAATGATTACATGCGCCGTTATTCGGGCATGGTGCGTGATGGTGGCAACCTGTGGCTCTATGATGCCAAGGAAGGCATCCGCTTTATCCAGTATGCCAACGGACAGTTTGTCTGCACCGATTATACCCGGCAGGGAGCGCCTTTCGCCGCTGATATCCAGCAGGTACTCACAGATGCCGGTCATCATGCCTGGATAGCCAGCAAGATGGGGTTGTATTACCACGATGCTTCGGGCATGCAATGCAAGGCAAAGGGAAATTTCAGAAAGGGTCAGCGTGTGGGCAACCTGATGGCTTTCATGAACGATAGGGGGATGCTCTATCTCTTCGATAAGCAGGGCAGGATGATCAGGAAAGCCAGTCTTGCTGCGCATCCTGGCTTATTGGACAAGCCTTCGGCGTCGGTGGGATGGAACAACCAGTGGATTCTCTTTATGAAGGGTGTAACCTATTCCATCGACCTCAGGACGATGGAGGTGACCCGCCCTGCCGATTTTCAGATGACGAGCAGTCCGCGACTCCTGGAATCCATCCAGGGCACCGATTTCGTATCTACCAAGAATGGCGACATGATAATCTTCTCGCCTCTGGGCATCTATCGCCACATCAACTTGCTGGGCGAAGAAAAGGGATTGGACAACCGCTTCCGCAAATACAATGTCTGTGCAAAGGGAAACAACCGTTTTGTTATTTCCACCTATGGCAACGGCGCCTTTGTCTATGATATGAAAAAGGGAATATTGGAACATTACAGGGCGGATGATGGCAGAGGATTGCTTACTTCCAATTTCCTGACGGGGGTGTTTGTTGACCGCAACGGCTGCCTGTGGCTTTCGCAGGACGAGGGCGGCGTGGTTTGCATCTCCAAATCGTTCAATACCTTCATGAATTATATTTATCCGGTTTCTGCTGCCCAGTTGGGTAGCAATGCCAACTCCGTGTCGCGCATTCTGTTCAATGCGGCTGGCAAGGTGCAGCTGGTGTGCAAGAACAAGACGCGTTACGAAATTCTGGATGCCAACCTGAACCTGGGCGCCCGACAGACGATACCTTATGGCATCTATTCTACCTTGAAGGACAGCAAGGGCCATTTCTGGGAAGGATACCGCACGGGCGGCTTGTATGTGGATGGCAAACTGTGTAGGGAAGCAGGAAAGGAGAAAGGAAATGTGGCTGGCAAGGAGGCTGGCAAGAAGGAGGAGATGACCATCAACGATGTGTATAGCATGGCAGAAGACAAGTGGGGGCGCATCTGGATGGCTACTATCCGGTCTTCTACCGATGGCGGTGTAATCATGGCACGATATGAGCCGGGCAAGCCGCTGCAGGTGGAGAGATTCCTGATCAAGGGCGTGTTGGAGAACAGTGCCCACTGTCTTTCGATGGACGAAAAGGGCATTCTCTGGGTGGCTACCAGCGACGGCTTGTACTTCGTGGATACCAGGCAGAAGAATATCACCGGCGAGAAGTTCCAGCGGTTCAATATGGCAAACGGCAAGTTCCCATATAACGACCTGCTTACCGTGAGATGCGCATCCGACGGAACGGTCTGGGCGGGTGGCATCGGTACGGGACTGTTGCGCTGCCGATATGATGAAAAGAAGAAAAAACTCTCGTGGGAAGCATATTCCACCGAAAACGGACTGGGAAGTAACAATGTATATAGCATAATGGAAGACCCATCGGGCAATATCTGGGCGGGTACCGAAAGTGGACTTGCCCGGGTGGATGTGCGCACAGGAAGAATCGACAACAACATCATCAACGATGATATCCAGAGCAATGCCTATCAGGAGAATTCAGCCATCAAGCTTTCTGACGGCCGACTGCTCTTCGGTACCAACAATGGCATGGTGGTGGTGAATCCTTATCAGGCTTCCATCGCCCGTGTGCAGACGGCAGTGAAGCCTACCATCACCGATGTGTGGGTGGATGGCGTATCCATCTTCAAGATGCCACGTTTCGGAAAGGTGCCTAGCAGAATGGAAAGTCTGGAGTTCAGACATGATGAGAATTCCATCACCATTTCCTTCTCCAACTTCGACTATGCCGAGTCGGGTTCGTCGGTTTACCAGTATTATCTGGAGGGCGTGGATAAAGGTTGGAATTCCGTAACCAACAAGAATTCGGTGAGCTACAACGCCTTGCTGCCTGGCGACTACGTGTTCCATCTCCGTTCGATGGGCAGGGGCAACAAGTGGTCGAATGAGCGCACGCTGAAGATTCATATCTCTGAGCCATGGTACAACATGTGGTATGCGTGGATGGCTTATCTGCTGGTGGTAACCATGGTGGGCTACTATGTGGTGCGCAACCGCAAGGAGAAGTTCCAGTTGCATCAGCGCATGAAGATGGAGAAGCAGGTGAACGACTTCCGCATCAACTTCTTCACGCATGTAACCCATGAGTTCCGCACGCCGCTCGCCATCATCCAGAGTGCCGTGAGCAAGATTATGGACGAGAAGACGGGAGCCGTATCCCGGGCTTCGGTGCAGACGGCTGTGAGGGGTACCAAGCGATTGTCTCGCCTCGTTACCCAACTGATGGAGTTCCGGAAGATCAGTTCCGACGGCTTGCGCCTTCAGGTGTTGGCAGGCGTGGATATCGTGGGCTTCGTGCGCAATATCTACCAGGACTTCTGGTATGCAGCCAAGCAGAAAGACATCGTGATGAACTATCAGATTTTTGCGAAGAAGCATGAGATGACCTGCGACCGCCACATCATCGAGACCGTGGTGTATAATCTCCTTTCCAATGCCGTGAAATATACGCCGGCAAGGGGCGAGGTGACTGTAAGGATGGAGGCTGATGAGGTCCGGAATGTGCTCCGTATCATCGTATCGGATAGCGGTTCGGGCATTTCTGAAGAGCAGCAGAAGAGTCTGTTCCAGCCATTCATGCACGGCTATGTTTCGCAGGGCGGCATGGGTATCGGACTCTATGTGGCTAAGATGATGGCAGAGACGCATCATGGTTCGCTTACCTATCGCAAATCGGAAAAGCTGGGCGGTGCCGAGTTCATCTTCAGCATCCCGCTGAGCGACGACGGCTATACATCAGAAGAATATCTCGATACGATGGCACTTGCCAGCAATCAGACTTCTGCTCTGGATGAGCAGCAGTTGGAGGACATCAAGGAGATGCTGCCTGAGGCATTGAACAATGTGACGGTGGCTGTGATAGAAGACGATCCGGACATGCTCGACCAGATACGTTCTGAGCTTGCCGTGTTCTTCAAGGTGGTGACCTACAGCAACGGCAAGCAGGGACTGGAAGGTGTACTGGCAGAAAAGCCAGCCTTGCTCGTGTGCGACGTGATGCTGCCCGACATGAACGGCTACGACATCGTGAAGCAGATAAAGAACCAGCCTGATGGCTATGCCCTGCCGGTGATTATGCTCACGGCGCTGAACGATGAAAAGCATCAGATTAAGGGCTACAAGGCTGGCGCCGATGATTATATGGTGAAGCCATGCAACTTCAATCTGCTGGTGGCAAGAATCGTGCAGCTGATTACCTGGTCGCAGAAACTGCCGAAGGCTTCTGGTTTCGTGCAGGCAGGTGGGGATGCATCTTCATCTTCTTCATCATCATTATCACCTTCATCATCATCTTCTTCTTCATCCACCTCCTCATCATCTTCTGCAGTATCTGCCTCTTCGGGTTCGGGTACATCTGCAAAGGTTGAGGGTGTAACCAATTCGCTGGTGCCTCCTGCTGCCAAGATTGTAGAAGGTGTGGTTGATAAGAATTTCCTGAAGAGTTTCGAGTCGTTTGTGGCTCAGAACATGTCAGACCCATCCTTCACCATCGATAGCTTGACCGAGATGATGCGCATGGGACGCACCAAGCTTTATGGCAAGGTGAAGGAGCTGACGGGCGAGACTCCGAACAAGTATATCATGCGCCAGCGTATGAAGAAGGCTTCCGAGCTTTTGCTGACGGGCGATTACAATGTTACGGATGTTTGCTACAGGGTGGGTCTTGAGGATATTTCCTATTTCAACAAGTGCTTCAAGAGCTATTATGGCGTTTCGCCAAGCAAATATGGTAAATGATGCATATCTCTGTATGGGGATGGATAGATAAAAACATTGTTTTTGAACGGAATGAACAAGATTGGAACAAAAACCATTCTTTTTCATTCCGTTTTTTCATTAACTTTGCCGACGAAAACAAATAATAACCAAGAATAGCAATGAAGAAAATGATCATGATGTTCCTGATGATGGTGGGAGTGATGGCTCACGCCTCATCAGCAGATTACAATGTAAGAGACTATGGAGCCAAGGGTGATGGCAAGACGCTCGACCACCAAGCCATCAATGCTGCCATAGACAGTTGTGTGGCGCATGGCGGCGGCAGGGTAGTGGTGCCTGCGGGTACTTATCTCTGCGGCAGCATCCGCATGAAGAGCCATGTGGAGTTGCATCTTTCGGCTGGTGCCAAGATTCTGGCGGCTCCTGCCAAGATGAAGGCATACGATGAGGCTGAGTCGTGGGAAGGTCCGGCTTACCAGGATGGCGGCCATACGTATTTCAAGAACAGTCTTATCTACGCCATCGGACAGGAACATGTTTCCGTCACCGGTCGTGGAATGATTGATGGTCAGGGTTTGACCAAGAAGGATACCGAGAAAGGTGGTGTGGTGAACGGCGGCAACATCGGAACGGGTGATAAGGCGATAGCCTTCAAGCTCTGCCGTAACATTCTGATTCGGGATGTCACCATCTATCGAGGCGGCCATTTCGCCATCATCCTGACGGGATGCGAACTGGGCACCGTGGATAATGTTACCATCGATACCAATCGTGACGGTTTTGACATCGACTGCTGCAAGTATCTCTCCGTATCCAACTGCAAGATTAATACGCCCCGCGATGATGCCTTGGTGCTGAAGAGTTCATACGCCTTGAAGAAGCCGGTGATTACCGAGCATATCGCCATCACCAACTGCGTGATTACGGGTTACAAACTGGGTTCTCTGCTCGATGGCAGTTATATTCCGGAGCCTGTGAGCTGGGTATGCGGCCGATTCAAACTGGGCACGGAATCGAATGGCGGATATAAGAACATCTCTTTGAGCAACTGTACCTTCATGTATAGCAGCGGTCTGGCTTTCGAGGAGGTGGATCAGGGCATCATGGAGAACATCACCGTGAGCAACATCACGATGAACCATGTGCATCATTATCCTATCTATATCACCACGGGTTGCCGCAATCGTGGTCCTAAGGAACGCACCACGGTATCTACCGGTCGCGACATCATGATTTCCAACATGGTGGCAAACGATGTGGATTCCCTGGCGGGCATCATCGTTACCGGTATGCCGGGCGAACCGCTCCGCAACATCACCCTGAGCAACATTCAGTTGCAGTTTCGTGGCGGTGGCAGAGCTGAGCTTGCCAAGCGTGAATACAGAGAGCAGGGCAAGAACTACCCAGAACCAAGGTTTGCCAAGGAGACACCAGCCTATGGTCTCTTTGCCCGCCACGTGGATGGCTTGGAGGTGAACAATGTAACCTTCCGCACCATGAAGCCTGAGTATCGCCCTGCAGCGATGCTGGTGGATGTAAAGAATGAGAGCATCACGAATCTGAAGGCCGATTTGCAGAAGGGAGCTAAGCTGATAGTGAAGAAGAAATAGAGAAAATAAAAAAGAAGAATTTGGGAAAATAAAAAAGATGACCTCGCGTTTTGCTAGGTCATCTTTTTATTATAATAGTCTTTTTCTTATTTTTTTGTTTCAGTCTTTTCCCTATTCTTTTTCTTCTTCTTTATGCTTTTTCCCAATCCAGCAGTCCTTTTCCTTCATCATCCAGTTCGATTCCCAGTCCTATCACTTCTCGCTTGTCTGCCTTGAACGGCTCAAGATATTGGTTCGTGATGATTTGGTTGACGGCAGCTTCTTTTCCACCATTGTTTTTCAGCTTTAATTCTATTACATAGATGTATCTTGAAGTGGTGGCGAGAATATCGATTCTGCCTGTAGCGAGCATGTGCTCCACTTCAACCTTCAGTCCGATGGCATTGAGGATGGTGCTGATGATAAGGCGGTAGCGCTCTTCCATGTCCATGGAGGCAAGCTTCTTGTTGCTATATGGCACATCGGCAATGAGAGCCTTCATTGATTTCATGGCTTCAGCCAACTGAGCTGTTCCTAACTGGTAGTACAGATTGGCTTGCAATGACTGGATATCGCCTTCCTCTCGCAGGGTCAAGGCTGGGAGAACCATTTCATAGAGAGCTTGCTTCACTTCCTCGTTAGGGAATCCCAGTACATAGCCGAATTCATCGCTGTCCTTGATGGTGAGATAGCCCGACTGATAGAGGAACAGGGCGGCTCCACCGCCTGTTACGTCAGATTGCTCCAGTATGTTTCGCAAGATGCGGCAATGGTCGAAATCGCCTAGGCGCAACTCGGCATTGTTTACAAATTTAGGGATGAGAGAGGTGGCGCCCGATGCTGCCCAGAAGTTACTTAATCTGGATTGCTGTAGTGCATTGACCAGGCTATAAGGATTGTAGATGTCCACCATGTTTTCTTCTGAGAAGTGGTAGCCATCGTAATAAGCCTTTAATCTATCATGGGTTTCCTGTACGGACCAATGATTGGATTCTGCCATTTTCTCCAATTCTGGCATGAAATTTTCCAAAATTTCCTCTTCTGTAATACCGCAGATTGTGGTATATTCTGGCAAGAAACTGATGTTTGTCAGATTGTTGAGCACCGAGAACAATGAAATCTGGGTGAACTTGGTGATGCCCGTGATAAAGACAAGCTTTTCGTATTCATCAGCATTCTTAAGCACAGAAAACACGGTGCGATATACCTCCGTGCACGCCTTGTGCTCCGGAGTCTTCCAAGAGTGCTGTAAGGGTGCATCATACTCGTCGATGAGCACGGCAACCTGCAGGCCGGTCTGTTCGTATGCAGCAACGATGATATTCTTGAATCGGTTTGACAGAGCGGTCAGGGACCTTGGTGTGATGCCATATTGGGCTTCGTATTTGGCGAAGGTCTCGTCAAAGTAAGCCCTGATGCCTTCAGAAGTAGCATCAGCCATGCTCATGTCGAGTCGCACAACGGGATATGATTTCCATTCTTTCTCCAATGACATGATTTTCAATCCCTCGAAGAGTTCTTTCTTTCCTTCGAAGTACGACTGTAGTGTATCGACAAGCAATGACTTGCCGAATCGGCGAGGACGGCTCAGGTAATTATACGTATAGCCGTTGGTTACCAATTTCCAAATAATGTCGGTCTTATCAACATAGAGATAGTTCTCTTCTCTGATTTTCTTGAACGACTGGATGCCTGCTGGCAGCTTTCTGAGATTGTAATTTGTCATATCCGATACTTTTATGAATGTTCGTACTACTTGCCTGCTGTAGCTTAACTTTTTGCAAAGATACAGAGAAAAAATGGTTATGCCAAGAAAAACGGGTATAAAAATGCTTAATGGCATGGTAAAACTCGCCTATTCTTGATACCTGCCAAAACGTGAGGTATCAAGAAAAGGAAAGGTGGTCATCGGCTGATGAACACCTTTCCTTTTGATGGTTCTATCTGAATCAGATATTTTCCGT
>OBCQ01000320.1_pt1 | contig 13768 bp, 8 predicted proteins | sample 1517991 | NCBI WGS metagenome assembly OBCQ01 (sample SAMN03418263, study PRJEB22391) | human gut metagenome | biome: human-gut; feature: organic feature; material: feces | host: Homo sapiens | place: Tanzania | collected 2013-01
AATTTAAAAAGCAGATAAATGAAAACAAGGCAAAGGCGATGAAGCTGACGTACAAGGATGATGAATATTTATACATAGCGGAAGGCTTTGGCACAAAGGAGACAGGTGGCTACAGTATTACGGTTAACCAGTTTTATGTTAAGGATAAGGCAATGTATTTTGATACGCGTCTGATAGCCCCGGATAAGGGCGAGAAGGTCAGCGATCAGGCGAGTTATCCGTATATAGTAATAAAGACGGAATTGAGTGAAATGCCTGTTGTGTTTGAGTGAAAATTTCGTAAATTGTGTTAAAAGTTGCGAAAAAACTGACAATCAGTACTAATGCCCTATTGCTATCACTGCAATACTTTGCTATAGTAAAGTTACTAGATATTGTGGTGACATATTTATATATTCAAATATATTGATTGATATAATTGTTGATTAATTTGACCTGTTTTATATTTATACAGAGATTGATTTCATATATATGACACCGTCGTTACAATACTGGTTACCATGAGGACTATAGTTATGTGCCAGTGGGCATACCCACAATAAGGAGGCTTAAAATGGAACAGACAGAAATTAGAAAAGTCAGAGCATCGATTCACCAGCAGTGTGGCAACAGGGTAAAAATCCAGCAGGATCTCGGCCGCAACAAGGTTGACATCCAGGAGGGTGTTATTCAGCAGGCATACCCAAGTGTGTTTACGGTTCTGATAGATGATGAGTTTGAGCAGAATCCGCCACAGCTCTTATCTTTCACCTACACTGATGTGATTACAAAGGATATAAGGATGCAACTTTGCTAGTATCATGAAGTAAAGATGTTACATCTTTATTATAATGATCATGAATTTAAATATTTGCATCTGCATAAAGTTACTCCATCTTGAATATGTATTTTATATACATATTTGAAGTGGGGTATTTTTTATGGAATTAATTACACAAAAAATCAGACAATGCATAGAAAAGGTAAAGGATATGTCGCAGGTTGGCTTCGACAGGGATTATGTCATAAAGGACAACAAGCCTGATGTTTCCAAGGTGGTTTGTCAGAACGGACAGGTCAAGGTTGACGAGATAAAAGCGTCCGGCGAGAATATCTGGCTGAGCGGAAGCATTGAGTTTGAAGTGCTGTATACGAGAGATGAGGTCTATGAAGGCGATGAGACGGAGGAAAATATTGCCGGAAACAGGGTGGAGCATATAAAGGATGCAATTCCGTTTCAGGAGAAGCTTGTGCTTCAGGGAGTATGCGAGAAGGATACGGTGCGTGTGTATACAGGGCTTGATGAGCTTACGGTGGGAGTTATCAATTCGCGAAAGCTCTCGGTCAGAGGCAGTATAAGCGTGGAGCTTTATGGAGAGAGGGAGGAAAATCTTGAGATTGCACAAGGGATTGATGACAGGGATGTGGAGCAGCTCATGGGACAGATGAAGGTGCTTAAGCTTGACAGTGCTGTCAGGGATATTGTCAGAATCAAAAATGTCGTCACCCTGCCAAAGACCAAGCCGAATATATGTAAGCTTATATCAAGTCTTGTTGATATGAGAAATCTGGAGTATACATACGAGCGCGACCACATCACACTCACAGGTGAGTGCCATGCATGCATAGTGTATCTGAGTGAAGAGCAGGAAATATGTTGCTTTGAGGTGCAGGAGGGCTTTTCAAATGAAATACGCTGCGAGGGTGATAATGCCGGAAATATCGCCTGGCTTCGCACACAGCCTGCCATGCATCAGGTAGAGGCGGAGAATGATTATGACGGAGAGCTCAGGCAGCTTTCGATAGAGGCAGCGCTTGCGGTAGACGGAAAAGTCTGGAGTGAGGAAACGGTAGAGGTGCTCAATGATATGTACAGCGTATCCTGTCAGGTAAAACCCGCGTTTGAAAATGTGAAGGTATGCAGCCTTCTTATGAAAAATGATACAAAATGCCGTATTTTGGAGCAGCTGTACAGAGAAAACAGCAAAAAGAGGATTTTAAGAATCTGCGGCACAAAGACGCAGGCGGCTATTGCACAGATAAAAAATGCAGACACAGGCATTATTGTGTCGGGTGTATTGCAGGTGAACTGTGTGAATATTGTTGAGGATGATGGCTGTCCGATAGAGATGCATACAGACTCTGTGCCGTTTGAACAGTTTGTTGAGATACCGGGCATGGATGCCCACACCTGCTGCGAGGTAAATGTGCAGGTGGACCAGGTGCAGGTCAATCTACTCGACAACAGCGAATATGAAATCAAGGGTGTTGTCAGCATAAACGCCATTGCCCTGCAGCAGGATGAGGTGTCAGTCATAACATCGGTAGAGCAGGAAAAGAACGCGCCTGATACTGAGGCTGAAGCAGCTCTGGTCGGCTATATAGTGCAGAAGGATGATAAAATGTGGGACATTGCAAAAAGATACCGCACCACTGTTGAAAACATAATGGAAATAAATGCTCTGACCTCCGATAGCATCAAACCTGATGACAGACTTATTATAGCGCGCATGCCGGTGTGATGTAATTATGAAGCTGTTATTATGAAGCTTGTTGCATATAGTATATAAAAAAATGTGGAAAATTCTGTAAATTTACAAAAAGGTGTGGAAAAAAGGTTTATTTTGTGCGATAATATATCCGAATGTATATTGAACGTAAATTGTGGAAGGTAAGGTCAATCTGACCGTCGTATTACAGGAGGAATAAAATGAATCAGAAATGGACACGTGCTATATGTACTGTGTTAACATCAGCACTCGTTTTTACAGGACCGGCAGTAGAGGGCACTACATTTAGCGGATACATAAACAGTGGACTTGAGAAGGTGTATGCCAAGACTCAGAAGCAGAAGGATGCAGAGAAGAAGAAGTCACAGGCTGAGCAGGATCTCAAGGATAAGAAGAATGAGATTAATGGTTTAAAGGATCAGCAGCAGACAACTGCTGATGATATAAAGAACAAATCCGCAAAGCTTGATGAGATTCTTGCAGCACAAAAGAAGCTTCAGTCAGATATCACAAGCAAGCAGGCAGAGATAGAGCAGAATCAGAAGGATCTTGTAGCAGCTCAGGAAAAGCAGCAGGAGCAGTATGACGCCATGAAGAAGCGTATACAGTTCATGTATGAAAACAGCGCTGAGGACAATATCTGGACAGCAATTATTGAGGCAAAGGGTATCACAGATATGCTCAATCGTATAGAGTACGTGTCAGACGTATATGACTCGGATCGTGCTCTTATGGATTCTTATCAGGCAGCAGTTGAGCAGGTGAAGGAGATTGGTACTAAGCTTGACAACGACATGAATGAGCTCACAGCCATGCAGGATGACTATGAGAAGCAGCAGGCAGATGTCGAGGCGGCTATAGTAGCTCTTGAAAACCAGAAGGAGCAGTATGCAAGCCAGATAGCTCAGGCACAGCAGCAGGCAGAGAATTATCAGAATATCATTACGGCACAGGGCAAAATCATTCAGGAGCAGGAAGCAGCAGCTGCAGCCGCAGCCGCTGCCAGAGCGAACAGTTCATCAAGCTCAGGCTCATCAAGCAGTTCAAGCTATGATGGTGGTGGAGCCGGCAAGGGCGGAAGCATTGCCAGTGACTATGCAGCAGGCGGTGGAAAGAACCCGAGTGCTTCAACAGGAGTTTCAGGAAGCGATGTAGTATCATACGCTATGCAGTTTAAGGGCAACCCATATGTATGGGCTGGAAACAGTCTTACAAACGGTGTAGACTGTTCAGGCTTTGTACATGAGGTATATGCACATTTTGGTATCAGCACACCGAGATATTCACAGGCATTTAAGTCTGTGGGACAGGCTGTATCCTTCGATAATATACAGCCGGGTGACGTAGTGGTATATCCGGGACATGTAGCTATATATGCAGGTGGTGGTGTGATAGTGGAGGCACAGTCCACTAAGGCAGGAATCACAGCAAACAGAAGCGTACAGTGTCATACAATACTTGCTATACGACGTCTTGTATAGGATGGTTAGGAGCCGATAAGTATATTTATTATACTTACCGGCTCTTTTTGTGTAACAAACTCATTGCAATAAACGATAGCAATTTTTGCACATAAGGTGTATTATAGAAGCAGACGGCACCAATTCGCACAAAACGAACTAGCAAGCCTGTAAATAAAGAAAAGCAGGAGGAACAAACCATGCAGATGGAACAATTACAAAAAGACATGATTGCAGCAATGAAAGCAAGAGACAAGGTAAGAAAGGATGCTATATCCTCTCTTGTATCGGCAGCCAAAAAGGCGGCAATAGATGAGGGCTGCAGAGACAATATACCGGAGGAGCTTGTCAACAAGGTCATCCTGAAGGAAATGAAATCCGTGAAGGAGCAGATTGACACATGCCCTGCCACAAGAACAGATCTGCTTGATGAGTATAATACGAGATATGCAATCTTTGAGGAGTACGCTCCTGCAATGATGTCGGCAGAAGAGGTAGAAAAGGAGCTCACAGAGCAGTTCTCAGATGTAATCGCAACAGGAAACAAAGGACAGATAATGAAGGCAGTCATGCCGCATTTCAAGGGCAAGGCTGACGGAAAGGTTATAAATCAGGTGGTTGCAAAGCTTTGCGCAAAATAAGGAAACACATCACAACAATTATACTTGCAGTGCTGGCTGTCATAGCCGGCGTGTATGCATATAATTATCATGATATGAAACAGAATATTGTATACAATGAGCATCTGGATGACGTGGCTGTTACCGTGAATGGGAAAGAACTGACATTGCGCGATATGGCATTTTATGTGGCATATGAGGAGATGAATGTCGAGAAGCAGGCCCTTGTATATGATTCTGATAATCCAAACAAGTATTGGAATATCCACACAAACGGTGAGTTTGTCCGTGTTACAGCGCGTAAAGCAGCTATGTCCATGGCCATTCATGATGAGATATTTTATGAGATGGCAAAAAAAGAGAGCATTACACTTACTGATGACGAGAAAGCAGCTTTGAAAAATTCCGAGAAGGACTTCTGGTATGATTTGTCTGATATAGATGGCGCAAAGAAGCTTGGAGTCGAAAAAAAGGATATTTATTCGTCCATGGAAAAGTCTGCAATAGCCCGGAAATATCAGGAAATATATGCAGGGCTTGACAATGCCGAGATAACGGATTATGATTTCTCGGGAGGCAGATATAAGAAGCTGCTGGAGAAAAATAACTATAAAATAAAAGAAAAAGTGTGGAAAAGAGTCGATATGGGAAACGTTACTCTTGATCACTAGAAAGAAGATTTTATGTCAACAAAAATTGGAAGAAATGACCCTTGCTGGTGTGGCAGCGGAAAGAAATATAAGACCTGTCATGCAGCATTTGATATGAAGCTTGAAAAGCTTGCTGAGGCACATCATAAGATACCGAGCCATTCAATCATCAAGACACCTGACCAGATAGCTGGAATCAAGGAGAGCGCCAAGATAAATGTCGCAGTGCTCGACTACATAGGAGAGCATATCCACGAGGGTATGAACACCGCAGAGATTGATAAAATAGTCTATGATATGACCACTAGCATGGGAGGCATCCCTGCACCGCTCAACTATGAGGGTTATCCTTACAGCGTATGTACATCGGTAAATGAGCAGGTTTGTCACGGATTTCCTTCGAAGGACGTCATCTTAAAGGATGGTGACATCATAAATGTAGACTGTTCTACAATTTTAAACGGATATTTTTCAGATTCATCAAGAATGTACTGCATCGGAAATGTAAGCCCGGAGAAGAAAAAGCTCGTTGAAGTCACAAAGGAGTGTGTGGAGCTTGGACTCAAAGAGGTAAAGCCGTGGGGCTTCCTCGGAGATATGGGACAGGCGGTGCACGACCATGCATTTGCAAACGGTTACACAGTAGTGCGTGAAATCGGTGGACATGGAGTGGGACTTGAATTTCACGAGGATCCGTGGGTAGGCTACAACACCAAGCGCGGCACTGACATGGTCATGGCACCCGGCATGATATTTACCATCGAGCCAATGGTCAACATGGGCAAGGCCGATATCTACGTAGATGACAAGAACAATTGGGAAGTATACACCGACGACGGACTTCCATCAGCCCAGTGGGAAATCATGGTACTCGTCACAGAGGATGGCCATGAGGTGCTGAGCTGGTAAACCGGTAAGTATTCTAAATTTACCGGAGAGTATGCAGTGTGTTCCGAAAAAAATATAAACTGCCACGGCGTTCCATAAAATGTGGATGCGATAATTCATAGCAAACTATCAATAAACTATCCGCAAATGATGCCGTGGCTGATTTTATATTTTTCTGAGGAATATACTGCATGCTAGGCCGGTCTTCACAGCCTGAATATGCGAAGCACCATGATAGCGAAGCCCCTATAAACTTGTATTCACCCCATTTATGGTCGCATTCTCATTCTCCCTCATAGGAATGACGAGACACTTCTCACCATTTATGACCTGCGCATGAATCTGTGAAGCCTTCTCCGGCTTTACATGAAGCACCACATCATAAGTCTTAATTTGAGAAGTGTAATTATCAATCTCCTCCTGCTTCTCAAGAAGCTGTGAGGTGCGCTCTTCAATCTGATTATTTTTCTCCTGGATAACGGAATCCTTCTCCTCAAGCTGTGCATTTTTCTCATTGAGCTCGAGAGTTAAATCGCCGACCTGGCTCTCAAGAGCAAGCTTTTCCACGCGGATTTCATTAGCTGCAAGAGCCTTTGAATCAATGACATTGGCTGCGATAGGCGGCTTGTCACCGAAGGCCTCATTGACGGATTTTTCGATGCGTGAAATCTTTTCCTCAGAGACATGGCAGTCACTAAGCACCTTGTTCATAGCCTCGCTGTCGAGAATGAACGGATCATCGTCATCATCGTGAGTCTCAGCGTAGTCATCGGCCATCTCGGACAGATTCTGCTGGATATCAAGCAGTTTGTCATCAGTGCTCTCGTCCTCGGCACCTAGCACGTTTCTGACGATTGAATGGAAAGCCATCTTCTGCTCAGTAGCTGTGCGCTCCACACCGCAGCCGAGACCGTTTGTCATAAACTCAGAGTGAGGCTCCTTGGTATTTTTCGTATAGAAAAGAGTGGAGTGTATGTCAGTGCTCCTATCATTGAAAGCAGGGAATAAAAAGCCTGTCTCAGGAGCGCCGACCACCCAGTCCCTTATGCGGGCTCCGATACGCTGCTCCTTTTCCAGATAGCCAAGGCCCGGCTTTGAAAGTGTGACAGGGCAGATGGCGCAGAGCATGTATTTGTACACCTCCTCGGACTCATCCACGTTGATGTTGTCCTTTGTACGTGTCATGACATCGTAGCTGTCGAGATACAAAAGAATCAGATAGTTTCCGGCCTCATCGTAGGTGTCGATGACCAGGTCATAGTATGTATCGAGCAGAGTCTCATCATTAAGCTCGCTGTCGCGAAGCGCCATGAGAATCTGCTGGCGGCCTCCGACCTCTTCCTCCTCAAGCGGAAACTGCAGATTGAGCAGGTTGTTTCCGAGAGTGCCGGAAAGCACCTTGTTTGAAATCTCCAGATATTTGTAGTATTCATCCTCCTCCAGAGTGAGAAATTTGCCACCGAATTTGCAGACCTTTTCATGGTTGCAATCCACGTAGCAGCCGACCAGACGACTGAAGGTTGCCTGGTCTTTTTTTAATCTTCGTTTTAGTTCCAATACTTCTTTTTTGTTCATATTATCCTCGCATTATTTTCATACCATTCAAAAATTTCCGTAATCACATTATATGTATGGAATAAATATTTGTCAATTGAGCGGAGCCTTTTATGTCCCACTGTCAATCAAGAAAAAAGATGACAGAGCAACCACAAAATGCTATAATTTAGGAAATCAACGGATTATGATATAAAGGCTGACACAGAGACATCCACAGGTGTCTCTGTTCTTGGATTGAGGCATAAATGGAGCAGAAAATGACAAACAATCACATTACAATAGGCATTCTCGCACATGTAGATGCGGGAAAGACAACCCTGTCTGAGGCCATGCTTTACAGCACCGGGCAGATTCGCTCACTCGGGCGCGTGGACCATCAGGACGCGTATTTGGACAACGATGCGCAGGAGCGTGAGCGTGGAATAACCATTTTTTCAAAGCAGGCAAGGCTTGATATTTCGCGTGACACAAATGCAGCAGATACAGCAGATGCAGCACGCACAGCAGGTGCAGCAGATGCAGCACGCACAACAAATGCAGCAGATACAGCTCGTACATGGCATGTAGTCATGCTTGATACACCGGGGCATGTGGATTTTTCGGCAGAGATGGAGCGTACCCTTCAGGTGCTCGACTATGCAATACTTGTAATCAGCGCAACTGATGGAGTGCAGGGGCACACGCGCACACTGTGGAGACTTTTAAAGCACTATAACGTGCCGACATTTATTTTTGTAAACAAGATGGATATGCAGGGCACGGATGCGGAGAAAGTGCAGGCAGAGCTAAGGAGCGAGCTGAGTGATGGCTGCGTGGACTTTTCTTCACAGGATTTATTTGATGAGCTTGCCATGTGCAGTGAGCCTCTTTTAGATGAATTTATGGAATCGGGAGAGCTTGCGGATGCACATATTGCGCAGGCGGTGGCTCAAAGGGAGGTGTTCCCCTGCTTTTACGGCTCGGCACTTAAGCTTGACAGAGTGGATACGCTGATTCAGGGACTTTCGAGGTTTATGTGTGAAAGAAATTACCCTGACGATTTTTCTGCCCGCGTATACAAGATAGGCAGGGATGACAGAGGCAGCAGGCTGACATTTTTAAAGGTTACCGGAGGCTGTCTTAAGGTCAGAGACAAAATAGAGTACAAAGCGCATGGCGGTGACGAGGCGAAAGGCATTCTGATTGAGAAAATTGATCAGATAAGAAAGTATTCCGGTGAAAAATATGAGATAGCTGATGTGGCAGAGGCGGGGGAGATAGTTGCTGTCACAGGTCTTAGCTCGACATTTCCGGGGCAGGGGCTCGGGGTTGAGCAGCAGTCCAATATGCCAATCCTTGAACCGGTACTAAACTATAGGATGATTCTGCCGGATGATGTAAATCCGGCGGCATTTATGGAAAAGCTAAAGCAGCTTGAGGAGGAAGACCCACAGCTTTATATAGTGTGGGTGGAGGAGTTTAAGGAAATCCATGTGCAGCTCATGGGACAGGTGCAGATGGAGGTGCTTGTGCGTCTCATAAAGGACAGGTTTGGTGTTGTTGTCACGTTCGGACCGGGCAGCATTGTATATAAGGAAACGATAGCAAGGGCTGTCGAGGGAGTAGGACACTTTGAGCCGTTGCGCCATTATGCAGAGGTGCATCTGCTTTTGTCGCCGGCGGAGCGTGGCAGCGGAATCACAGTTACATCCACCTGCAGTGAGGATGTGCTCGACAAAAACTGGCAGCGCCTCATAGCCACACACGTTGAGGAAAAGGAGCACAGGGGTGTGCTCACAGGCTCAGCGCTTACCGATGTGAAGGTCACTATTCTTACAGGAAGAGCACATGTAAAGCACACGGAGGGAGGCGATTTCCGCCAGGCTACATACAGAGCAATCCGCCAGGGGCTTAAATCCACAGAGAGCGTGCTGCTTGAGCCGTACTACAGCTTTATCCTACAGGTGCCGATGGAGTATGTCGGCCGTGCAATGACAGATCTGGAGCAGAGATTTGCAAGAGCCGAGAGCCCGCAGTTTGCCACAACCGCTGCGAGGGAGATGGCAACAATTACAGGAAAGGCACCGGTTGCGACAATGCAGGATTATGTGAGTCTGGTGCATGCGTATACAAAGGGGCTCGGGCACCTGACACTGGAGCTGTGGGGCTATGATGAGTGTCACAATCCTGCGGAGGTGATTGCGCAGATGCACTATGACAGCGAGGAGGATTTCCGCAATCCGACAGGCTCGGTATTTTGTGCGCACGGCTCAGGCTACGTGGTGCCGTGGGATGAGGTCCCGGAGCATATGCATCTGCCGTATGTCTACCACGGAGATGAGTCTGAGGAGGCACTTGCAGCGAGTGCCCGTACGCAGAATGCATTTTCAGCGGAGGAGGCGCAGGCGCTTGCCGGAAACCGCCGCAGGACGAGCTTTGAGAAAGCTGTTTCAGGTATGTCATCAGTGGAGCTTGATGCGCAGCTTGCAGATGTTTATGCCAGGGAGTTTGGCATGGGCAAAAACGATATTGCAGAGGATCAGAGGCGCAAATGGTCAGGCAAAAAGAAAAATGAGTATGAAGGTCTAAGTGGTAAACCGCGCACCGTAAAGCATGATAAGCACGGCAATCCGATTTATCCGAAGAAATCCCCGGGGGAAGAGTACCTGATAGTTGATGGATATAATATAATATTTGCATGGGAGGATTTAAAGGAGCTCTCGCGCATAAACATTGATTCGGCGAGAGATGCGCTGAAGGATGTTTTATCGGATTACCAGGGCTATAAGGGCTGTCATCTGCTGCTGGTGTTTGATGCGTACAAGGTGAAGGGCAATGCCGGAAAGAGAGAGACCTTCCACAACATAGAGGTCGTGTATACAAAGCAGGACGAGACAGCCGATGCATTTATCGAAAAGACTGTGTTTGGCATACGTGACAGGTACAAGGTAACAGTGGCAACCTCGGACGGACTGGAGCAGCAGACGGTCATGAGCCTGGGGGCACTGCGAATGTCAGCCCGCGAGCTTAAGGAGCATATTGAGATGACGAAGCGTGCCGGGATGGAGGCATTCATATCAGGATAAACGGTCGTAAATGGTAACAATATGTGTATAAAGAGATGTTTATAAGGACATTTGTATGTCATAAGCAGAGATATTATAATAGTAAACATGCAAGAACATCAGAGATAAGGAGACAAGAAAATGGTAGTAAATGAAAGCATGTACCAGCTCGGAAGCGTGCGCTCAGCAATCAGGGAGCTTTTCGAGTATGGTAAAAAAAGAGCAGCAATTGTAGGAAAAGAAAATGTATATGATTTCTCAATAGGAAACCCGAGCATACCGGCTCCGCAGATAGTAAACGACACAATAAAGGAGCTTGTGACAGATTATGATTCTGTTGCGCTGCACGGCTACACCTCAGCACAGGGAGACGTGGAAACGAGAGCGGCAATAGCTGAGTTTTTGAACAACACACACGGCACACATTTTAATGCAGACAACCTTTACATGACAATGGGAGCAGCGGCATCGCTGTCAATCTGTTTTCGTGCGTTGACAAGCGACGCATATGATGAGTTTATTACCATAGCGCCATATTTCCCGGAGTACAAGGTATTTGTGAATGCAGCAGGCGCAAGGCTTGTAGAGGTGCCTGCAGACACAGAGCATTTTCAGATAGATTTCGATGCGCTTGAGGAGAGAATCAATGAGCACACCAGAGGTGTCATAATCAATTCACCAAACAACCCATCCGGCACAGTCTATTCTGAGGAGACCATCAAAAAGCTCTCAGACCTCCTTGAGAAAAAGTCTAAGGAGATAGGAAGACCGATATTCATTATCGCAGATGAGCCGTACAGGGAGATAGTCTACGACGGAATCAAGGTACCGTTTGTGACCAAATATTACGACAACACACTGGTATGCTATTCATACAGCAAGTCACTTTCACTGCCGGGAGAGAGAATAGGATACGTCCTCGTGCCTGATGAGGTGTACGATAAGGCGGAGCTGTATGCAGCTGTCTGTGGTGCGGGAAGAGCACTCGGCTACGTGTGCGCACCAAGCCTGTTCCAGAAGATGATAGTAAAATGTCAGGGGGCAACCGGTGATATCAATGCCTACAAAGAAAACAGAGACCTTTTGTACGAGGGACTCACAAGGATAGGCTATCACAGCTTCAAGCCGGACGGAGCCTTTTATATGTTTGTAAAGGCACTCGAGGATGACAGCAATGCATTCTGTGAGAAGGCAAAGGAGGAGGATGTGCTCATAGTAGCAGCAGACGGCTTCGGCTGTCCGGGCTGGGTGAGAATATCATACTGTGTGGACAGGGAAATGATAAAGCGCTCCATGCCTGCGTTTGAAAAGATATACAAAAAATATAATAAATAATAGTTACAATAAAAAAATAATCCGAAAAAGCGCCGAAAATTACCTAAAAAATATGCAATTTTCGGCGCTTTCAATATGCAGTTTTCACAAAGTTGTCTCCGTGTGGCCGCTGTGTGACCGTTGTGTGACCATTGTTTTGTATAATGGAATAAAGAGTGGGAATATAAATAAAATCATAACGGAATAGTTATAAAAAATACAATAGAAAAGGAGATATGAGAGTGTTTAATAAAAAACTTAACAGGTTACTAGCAATCATGCTAGCTTCTGTAATGGGTGCGACATCGCTTCCGGCAACACCGGTAAGTGCTGGTACACCCTCTTCAGAGTATGATATATCTAACGACGCAGCTTCGGATGATATATCTGACAGTAAAATTCCAGATGAACAGGATTCGGATAATAATGCCACCGAGGAAAAACAGCCACAGCAGCTGACGGTAGAGTATACACCGGCGGATGATATTTATGTGGGGAACAAAGTTGTTCCGGTGGTAAAATCCGACAGGGCGGATGCAGCCGTTGACAATTTAAAATACACTGTTGTAGAAGGCGAAAATCTGATTGAAAAGGATACAGACTTTGCATCAAACGGTATATGGACAGCAAAGGATACCGGAACTGTAAGGATAAAGGTGACAAAAGCAGAAGATGACAAATATAAGTCAGCAGAGGCAGAATATACTGTTACCATCAAAGAATATGATTACAGCAGTATGAATAACAGCCTGACAGGGACAATGCTGCAGGGTACACAGTTTTATGTAGAAGCACCTACATTATCGCTGGCAAGTGACAATCAGGCGGTATATGTGGTTAGAAAAGGTGATGAATGGATTGAAGCTGATAAATATCAGCTTATGCCACAGCAGGGTGATAACAGACAGACTCTTGTAATAGCACGTAAGGACAAGGAAAGCGGAGCTATCACAGATATTGGAAGTCTGCAGCTCGACTACAAATATGATACACAGCCTCCAAAGATAACATTGAATCCAAAGGAGGATGATAAACCTGCTTTCACAAAGGATGCTGTGGATTATTATGGAAATGTCAGAAAAGTAGACATGAATATCCACGATGTCTCTTTGGATGATGGTTCCACACAGCTTTGGGTAAAGGTTGATGACCGGGAAGAATTCGATGTATTTGATGTCGATAATGCCCAGAAGCTGATTGATGCAGGAATAGAGTATAGTGACTGGATCGTGACAGGGGCTGATTATAGCAGCTGCATCACATTTGGTACAAAAGAGGATGAGGAACACAAATATCAGATAATCAGAATGTATGCGAAGGATCAGGCGGAGCATGAGTGTAATGATACAAGCTCAATAGAGCAGCCGTTTTATGTGGATAGAAAAGCGCCTTCAGGTACTATTGGATATGATGCTGATTTAATAGACGAGCAGAATATGGCCAGTCAGCAGGCAGCAAAGGTATATGGACAGCTGGAGGATATCAGCGGAATAAAGCAGGCATTCTACTATGTGAATAAATCAGATGAAAGTGGCAGTATTTTAAATGATGAGCAGGTAAAAGCACTTGATGATTCAGCATGGAAGCCGTTAGAGCTTATTGAGGATACATATGATGCCCGATATAAGTACAAGATTAATACATCTGATCTGAAGGATACTTCATATAACGTATATGTAAAGGCTCAGGACAATTGTAATGGCGAGACAGCATTTTTCTCCACAGCGAAGCTGGTTGTTGATACCC
>OBCQ01000332.1_pt1 | contig 13358 bp, 7 predicted proteins | sample 1517991 | NCBI WGS metagenome assembly OBCQ01 (sample SAMN03418263, study PRJEB22391) | human gut metagenome | biome: human-gut; feature: organic feature; material: feces | host: Homo sapiens | place: Tanzania | collected 2013-01
GGGTAGCAACATCTGATACCTGCGTGGTGATACGAATGCCGCCAACAGAAGATGGGCTTTCGCCTGGCGTCATGCTGTCCTCCTGCGAGCAACTCGACATAAGGAGGAGGGCGCAAGCCATCTGGGGTAATAAACTGGATAATTTCATATTCATTTCATTTAATATTCATCTTAGTCCCAAATGCTAGTTCTTCTAGCAGGACTGCTTTCTTGCATGTCGCCAGAACCCAAAGAACCGGCGGATTCAAAACTATTCACACGAGGTGCAGAATTGACTTCACTTCCTGCGAGAATCTGCGTAGATTCCAATTCGAGAATCTGCATAGATGGAACTACATACTTTTTCTTAGTTAAAACTTCATTCATATTTCTATTATGTCTTGATTATGATTTATATTATTTTAATCACTAAATGATGCAAAATTAAAAGATTCTGGGTGCAAATATAAGCATTTTATTTAAAAGTGGGGGGGGTAAATTTTGTTGTTTTTGGAGTAAATTCTGTAATTTAGGTGTCGCATTCCTACCAATGCGACACCTAACTTGACAATTTTCTTCAATATTTTTTATTTCGCATCAGTAGTTTTAAAAAAGCATCTGTGTTTTCCGAAAATTGGTCTTGTAAAGAAAGTTTAATACTCCGTTACATTCCATAAGTCATTACCATTATAATATGTGTCATTACCATTATAATATGCCCCAAAATAGCCCCAAACGTTGGGCACTCTATGCCCATGGTGTGGGCAACCAGTGCCCAGCACATGGTCTCTCGATGCCCAGTACATGGTCTCTAAGTGCCCATGTAACGGGCATCAAGAGACCAGCCGATGGACCTTATTTAACTGAAATAGTAGACACTTCTCTACTTTTATTCCTGCTTTTCTAGACATAAATTCCCCGAATGGGTAGTTTATGATACTTCCATGAGACTTTAATATCACCATATAATCAAGGGTCTATACGCCACCTGTTCATCGTGGCATATAGACCCTTGTCGTTTCCCGTGAGGTGCGGGAGATTATATATGTATCTTACTGCATATCATAAACCACCTGCATGAGCTTCTTGCCCAGCTCATCAGCCTGCTCCATGGTAGAAGCCTCGCTGTATACGCGGATGATTGGCTCGGTGTTACTCTTGCGCAAGTGAACCCACTTATCAGGGAAGTCGAGCTTCACACCGTCGATATCGGTAACGGTGACATCCTTCTCCTTGCCATACAGTTCCTTCACCTTGACGAGGATAGCATCTACATCGGTAGAAGCAGTCAGGTCGATGCGGTTCTTGGCGATGAAGTAGTTAGGGAAGCTGGCACGAAGTTCGCTCACCTTGCAGCCCTTATGAGCCAGACTGCTCAGGAAGAGGGCGATACCTACGAGGGCATCACGACCATAGTGGCTCTCTGGATAGATAACTCCACCATTGCCTTCGCCACCAATCACAGCGTGAACATCCTTCATCTTGGTAGTTACATTCACCTCGCCTACGGCTGAAGCGCAATATGAACCACCATGCTTCTCGGTTACATCGCGGAGCGCACGGGTAGATGAAAGGTTGCTGACAGTATTACCAGGAGTCTTGCTCAATACATAGTCGGCTACACTCACCAGAGTATATTCCTCACCAAACATCTTACCATCCTCGCAGATAAATGCCAGGCGGTCAACGTCTGGGTCAACAACGATACCCATATCGTAGCCACCCTTCTTCAACTCATCCATGATACCACCGAGGTTCTTCTCCAATGGCTCTGGATTGTGAGCGAAATCACCTGTTGGCTCCCCATTCAGGAATGTATATTCTACGCCAAGTGCATCGAGCAACTCAGGGAGAATGACACCACCCACAGAGTTGATGGCATCAACGCAAACCTTGAAGTGAGCGTTCTTGATAGCCTCAACATCTACGTGCTTCAATGCAAGCACTGAGTCGATGTGACGCTTGTTGAAGGTATTATCCTCTGTATATTTACCAAGGTTGTCAACATCAGCATACTCGAAGTCTTCCTTCTCTGCGATGCTCAACACCTCATTACCGTTAGCTGCTGTAAGGAACTCACCCTTCTCGTTGAGAAGCTTGAGGGCGTTCCACTGGCGTGGGTTGTGAGAAGCAGTGATGATGATACCGCCAGCCGCACCACTCATGGTAACAGCCAACTCGGTGGTAGGAGTAGTAGCCAAGCCGATGTTCAACACATCGTAGCCCATACCCATCAAGGTGCCACAAACCACATTCTTCACCATCTCGCCAGAGATACGTGCATCACGACCTACTACGATGGTGTTGCTCTTAGAAGCACCGCTACGACGGATGAAGGTAGCGTATGCAGAAGTAAACTTGACAATGTCGAGCGGATTCAATGTATCGCCCGCTGGACCGCCGATTGTTCCACGGATACCAGAAATTGACTTAATCAGTGTCATAAATATATCTTTTAAAGTTAATAGTCACACTATATTATCTGCCTCGCTGCAAGGTCATGTCGTAGAGGCAGGCATAAACGCTTCCAGAAGCGGCTGTGGTGCCGTATGAATGAGGAACCAGGATACGCACATGGGCTACATGCTCGCTATCTGTCTTAGGACGACCAATCTTCACCCAGCTGAACGGAATCAACCAGCCGCTTGGCACGGTACCACTGGTACCATAATAAGTGCTGCTGTTATATGTGGCAGCCATCAGACTGTTGGATGTATCGAAAGAGCCTGTGAAGGTTCCCGAGTTGTTGGTTACGCTCATCTTGTCGAGCATATAGGAATAAACCACGGTGTTGTTAGTCAACTGCAATGACTCATTGCAGATGGCAGCCTTAAGACCCAAGTTGTACTCATAGAAACGGACGAGCACATCGGTGGTTTCACCCTTCTGGATATAATCGCCGCAGCCCATGTCCAACACCTGCATGTAGATACCATTACTGTTGAAGAGCACATACTCGTTGTTGTTCTTGGAAGTATCAGTAAGAACCACGCTATTGTCCTTCTGCTTCTTTTCCCAACGACTCTTGAACTCTTCCTCAGAAATCACCTTCACATTCTCGTGGCGCAGGAAAGAGCTGATAGAGTCCAACTCGCGGTCACGCTGCTCCTTATAAGTCTCCGTATCATTACATGCGGCAAGCGAGAAAAGAGCCGCAAAAGCCATTATAGCAAATAAAAATTTCTTCATTATTATTATAAAAATCTGATTTATTCGGCAAAGGTACAAAAAAGAAAAGACAACACCGAGAGGAAGAGGACGATTTTATTATTATTTATCACTTATTATCATCCTGACACCCCTTTCAGCGTTGTTTTCTTATTTTTTAAGCTATTTCTAACGAAAAAACAAAAGCATTCCTACTTCAATAAATCAGCAAAAGCCAGAATGGCTTTCTGTGCTATCTTCTCTGCCTCCTCGATGCTGCAAAGCAACTTGCCACCCGAAGCATTGCGATGGCCACCGCCATTGAAGAACTGCTCTGCCATCTTGTTACAAGGGAAATCATCCACCGAACGGAGACTTACCAACACGCGGTTGTCAATATCCGTATCCTCACGAAGAGAGATGGAAAGCTTGTGGCCCTTGATGGTAAGCGGCACATTCACCAGACCCTCCAGGTCGCCCTTGATGAAATCATACTGCTTCAGTTCCGTGCGGGTTACCGTATAGTAACTGGCATGGAGCGACTCGATGACCTGCAGTTTCTCGTTCATCAGATGACCACGGAATCTTACTGCAGATACACGGGCATTGTTGAAGACATTGCGATAGATCTTATCCTTGTCGATGCCCTTGGTAAGGAGCTGGCAGATGATGTAGTAGATATCCGGATTAGAGGAATTATAGGTGAATCCACCCGTATCCGTCATCATACCGCAGTAAACGCAGGTAGCCCAGGTCTTATCCAACTCAGGGAAACCGCCCAACTGCCATATCACCCTGAACACCAACTCGCTGGCACTGCTGGCATGCGGATCAGAAATCTTCAGATCCACCTCCAGGTTAGGAGCCAGATGATGGTCTATCACCACTTTCCGGGCCTTGCATCCCATCAGCACAGGGTCCATCTCGTCGAGACGACCCACACTTCCGAAATCAAGACAGCACACGAGGTCGGCCTCATCAAAGGCCTTCTGCACCTGCTCAGGACGCTTGTCATAGCGCAGAATATCACCACATCCCGGCATCCAGGAAAGGGCATCCGGAATCATATCAGGCACACAGATGACAGGAGCCTTGCCCAGAGAACGCAAATAATAGGCCCATCCCAGGGACGAACCGATGGCATCACCATCCGGCGACTTATGTGCGCAAATGACAATATGCTGAGAAGCCGCTATCATCTCACGGAGAATAGCGGCTTCCTGATCTGTTATCTTATTTAAATTGATATCCATCTACTTGAATTAGAAGAGCTTGTTTGGATATACACCCTCGTCGATGAGGCTCTGGATCTTGTCAACCACGCTCTGACGGTCAGCAGCGTAAGTTACACCAAACCACTTACTTGTTGTATCGAGCACCTTCACGGTAGATGTACCCTCATTGATGAGCTTGTTAACCATCAATGGGATAAAGAACTCAGCCTTCTTGTTCTCCATGTTCTTAGGATCGCTCAAGAACTCCTTGAAGTAAGCCTCGCTGTGATCGAAGTAGTCTGGAGTGAAGCCCCATACGTTCATGGAAACAGGAGTGTTGTCGCCGATGGCAACCCACTTGCCTTCCTCGTCCTTGTAAGAAACCTCACCGTTGATACGCATAATCTCGGTGCGCTCTACACAAGTAGTCAGGTTCTCGTTCTCATCCTTAGAGCAGATACCACGAGCCACGGTACCATTCTCGCTCAGGGTGTTACCTACGCGGAAACCTACCATAGCATACTTGTTGGTGCTACCCTCTGGAAGCTCAGAGAGGAACTTGCCGATAACCATGAAGCAGTCACGGTTATAGAAGTCATCGCAGTTGATAACGCAGAATGGCTCCTTGATGATGTCCTTAGCCATCAACACTGCATGGTTTGTACCCCATGGCTTCTCACGACCTTCTGGTACGCTGAATCCCTCTGGCAGATCGTCCAATGCCTGGAAGCAAAGCTCTGCAGGGATATGACCCTCGTACTTAGAGAGGATTTTCTCACGGAACTGATCCTCGAAATCCTTGCGGATAACGAAAACAATCTTTCCAAAACCAGCCTGAATAGCATCGTAGATGCTGTAGTCCATGATTGTCTCACCATTTGGGCCCAGACCATCGAGCTGTTTCAAACCACCATAACGGCTACCCATACCAGCAGCCAAAAGCAATAATGTAGGTTTCATATAATCTTTTTTTATTTAATAGTTGATAGTTTATATCTTAAACACTGCAAAAGTAATAAAAAAAACGCACCTAGCGACAAGTTTTCCTACTTTTTTTTGATTTATACCAACATTTAAATGTTTTGTGGAGATTTACACGCTAAAATTGGAGGCTTTTGCCCTTTCTATCCATAAATTCTAGAATGGATAACCCACGGCAAGATGAAGACTCTGGTTCTTCTTGAAGCTTGGGATATTGTAGAATCCGCTCTTGCCGGTATCATACGGCAGATGCAAACCGATACCCCAATCCACACGCACCACAAACATGCCCATGTCGTAACGGATACCCAGACCCGTGCCCACGGCAAGCTGCTTATAGAACCTGTTGAACTTGAATGCCTCATACTCCGAGAAATCGGCATCCTTCATCCATACGTTTCCGGCATCCAGGAACAAGGCGCCATAAAGGTCACCCCAGATTTTAGGACGATACTCCAGGTTTGCCTGCAACTTGATGTCGCCCGTGCGAAGGACGTTGGCATACTTGTTTCCTACGGCACTGTAGTTCTGCTCTCCCGGACCAACGCCACGCACATTGAAGGCACGGATGCTGTTGGCACCGCCCACATAGAACATCTCGGTATAAGGAGCCGTATCGGAATTGCCATAACTCCAGATAACGCCGCCGTTCAAATGTCCCACCAACGTAGAGTTCTCGTTGATACGCCAGTATTTCACGAAATCTGTCTCCACCTTGAAGAACTGGGAATACTCGTTCTTAAAGAGCGTCTTGCCCTCCTTGTTCCATTTCCTGCCACTGGCAAGATAACCCAGCGACAGGATGTTACCCGCCTCACTCACCGTGGTAGACCATACGATAGGACTGCGGTATTTCTGCGCACTGCGATAGGTATAGGTGTAACTCATCTTAGGCACAAAGCGGTCGGCCATCGTAGTTGCGATATACGTATTGTTCGACAGGATGCTGTCAAACTTTGCCGAAGAGGAGTTCATATACTCATACGAGAGAATCAGCGGACTGAACGAATGGCGATGCTGATAGGAAGTGGCCCAATCGTAGGTCAACTCGCCTCCAGCCACATGCCTGCGGAAATAGCCGGCACGATTCAATACGTTCATGGATGCCTTCACCGTGGTGGTTGGAGTACCGTAATATCTGCGTGGGATGTGTCCCCTGCGAAACCTGCGTTCGTTCTGCGCCATGGTGCGGAAGGCATTCCAAGGCGTGATGATGCTTGGGAAAGATACGGAGACATCTGAACCGAACTCATAGGAATTGATCTTGTTAGAACTGCCGCCCTGTCCGGTGATGGTCTGCCACTCGTGCGCTCCATGAAAGTTGATATCCAGTTTCTCTCCTCCACGGAAGGCATTGCGCTTGGTTAAACCCACCACGAGCTCCGGTCCTACTCTACCCGTGGTCTTGCCCTTGGCATTCGCCTCGATATAGAAATCGTATGGCTTGTCGAACACCAGGTCGATGTTGGCATCCAGGGTATCGCAATATTGCACATTTCCCAAACTATCCAAGGTCTGGGTAGATCGGGGCACAAACTGCAGGTTGGTATAACTGAAGAGTCCCATCGACTGCAATCCTGCCTTCGCCGTGGTCTCATCATCCACCATATAGAGCTTGCGTGGTCGCAGCTTCAGCTCGCGGAGCACCACGCCAGCACGAATCGGCATCTTCTTGCCCGCATATCGGAAACTCAGATAGCGACGCACGAAGGAATCGGTCATCTCCTCCATAAACTGTTTTTTGAAGTTGATGTTGATGTTGCCAATATACCACTGTCGCTTGGCTTCCGGTTCAATACTGTCTACCATCGAGAGACGCACGTTCACCTTGCCCGGCACATTCACCGTATCGGCAAGATAGGAAGCATAACTGTTCTGATAAAAATAATAGCCATGATTGCGGAAAAGTCGGGTCAGTCGCTGGCGCTCCTGCTCCAGTTTCGAGACATTGAAAGGACTTCCTTTTCTGATAACCGCCTGCTCCATGGTAGAGTCGATGAGCTGCTTGCCATAATCAGGAAAATTGAGATAAGCCACGGAATCCAGGCGCCAGAGATGGCCCATATCAACCTTATAAGCCACCTTTGCCTCCTTCGGATTGCTCTGGGTCTGCACCTCATAATCCACCTTTCCATTGAAATAGCCGTATTTATCTAACTGGTGTTCAGCCACCTGCGCACGCAACTGCGGATTCACATTCTCCATCAGCTTAGGCTTGGATCCGAACACCTTGGTTATCCATCGGGAAAGTCCATTATCCGATGGCGAGAAAGCATTCCATATCCACAGACGCACCGGGAATGGGGTGCGGTAATAGCTGCTACCCATAAAGGCACCCGTAGGGGCAGAAGCCAGAGCATACTCCATCTCCTCCTTCACGGAGTCGGCGTAGCTGTTCTCCTCGTAGTTGGTATATTCGATAGGCTTCAATCCCGCAAAAAGCTGCTCGCCTTCCTTCAGGGCACTCGTAGAGGAGCACCCCGTAAAGAGGAGGGATGACAGCATCGTGGATGCTGCCATATATATAATAAGGTGAAGTCTATTCTCTTTTCTCATGATTACTTGTTTTTAATTGAATCCTTACTGACGGAATCCCTCTTCATTCTTGAATTCGGCATGAGGTTGGAATCCTGCTTGTCTGCCTTCAAACGGAAGATATCCGTGAACTTCGAGAGCTTTCTGCGCCAGGTGAAACCGGCACCATATTCGCCAATCTGTCCTTCCAGCCAATCGTAGGTGTTGGCGTTGTAGAAGGCACGGACATACATGCTAGCACCTTCGTTCAGACGATACTGCACCTCGACATTGTTGAAGAACGATTCGTTCTTGTTGTAATTCGCATTATCCAACTCGGCTCCCGTAGAAACCTGTCCGCCCACGGTAAAGCTCAGGCGATTGTTGAAGAATCGCTTGGCAAACTTGAAGTTGTAGTCGGTATGCACGGAACCCGCCGCATTGGTCTGGTTATCTACCGTCATGCCCACATCGAGTCCGATGCTTCGCATGGCTGTACCTGCGATATTGTTAATTTCCGAATTGAGGAAGGAAGTCAGGGCGCTGTTCATCGAGAACGAACTCGTTGAACCACTCGCCAGATACATGCCGGATGCCAACATCGTGATGGCTATCTTGCCCCGCTCCTCTACGCTCATCGAATTCAACTCATCCTGCACGGTCTGGTCGTTCGACGCGGAGATGATAAACTGGATGCCCGGCTTTTCCAGAGTCTGACTCAGTTTCACACCACAGATGAAATCCACCGATCGTCCACTGCCTTCACCTTCATTCACGGTGGTCTTGATGTTCTCCGTAGCCGTGATGCTCAAGGTAGGATTGAATGGATCGCCGGTAAACTGGATGTAACTTCCATCCTGTATATCAAAGGTCTTCAGCGGAATGATAGGCAGCGAGTATTTCATCTCGCCATCACTCAGGGTGTATCTACCCGTCAGACGGATGCCATCCACCGTATTATATCTCATCTGCAAGTCGCCACCACCCAACAAATCCACATAGTTGGTCTTCTCTGCATTCAGAGCACACAGGATATGGGCAGACTCATCGATGGAGATGCTCATCAGCATATCGAAACCCTCCAGGGTTGGCTTGGCTACCACCACCTGCTTACCGCTCTTGAAATCGGTGAACTTCACCAGCTCTTCCAATTGGGTATCGGTGGTCAACTCCGACTCACGCAGCACGTAGGTCATATCGGTCTTGCCCAACACATCTATCTTACCCATCATCTTCAGATTGTTCAAGGCTCCCTGCATACTGCCATAGAAGTTGACATACGCCTTTCCGAAAGCCTCCGAACGAGCATTCTCCTTGGCATCGATGAGCAGGAAGTTCTGGGCACGCATGCGCACATTGAGTTTCATGTTCTCCACATTCGTGAAATCCAGGTCGCCCTGAATATTCAGCGGACTTTCGTTGTTGGCATACATCATGAAGTTCTCGAAGAGCAGCTTACTGTCGATGATGCGCACTGGGTCATTGGCAAATCGCATGGAGATGCCGTATGGCACACTCACCAGATAAGCAGAATCCAGATATACCTCGCCATCCATATCCAGGTTGCTCAACGCTCCCTTCATGGTCAGCTTGCCTTCTCCATATCCCTTCAGACCCATCAGCTGGTCGGGAATAAAACCGTTGATAAAGTGCAGAGGCAGTCGCTCCAAACCGACTTCGGCATCGAGCTCGCCTGCGCCTCCTGACTTGTAGGTACCCGTAACCGTGGCTACTTCCTCGCCATTATAGGTCAGGATACCATCCACATAGTGCGATCCGTCGCTCTTTGGCATATAGGTGAATTCAGAACCCACATCGCCCATCGGACATTTCTCGTATACCATGTTGTCTATCTTCAGGTTAGAAGATACCGACAACTCATCCTTGGTCTGTATCACGTGGAAGTCACCATCCATGATACCCGAAATATCAGGCATATATGGAATCACACTCAGCACCTTGTCGAGATTAAACTGGCTCATGCTGACAGTGATATCCTGCAATGCATCTTCGTTCTCATCGTTGGAATAAACACGCATACCCATTCCGCCCGACCCTCTCAACACCAAGTTGGCAGATACACGGCCATCGTCAGCCAACATCAGATAGTTATCCTCATTGGCTGTAAATTTCTTGTATCCCAACACCGGATGCGGGTCAATAAGGGTAAGCTTCACACCGTTAGGCTGCAACATGGCAGCCAGACCCACATCCACTCCCAGGCGGTTGTTAGCATCATAGATACGTGCCTTCAGGTTGGAACCCAAATCCTGCACCTCTCCATCCACCAGGGCACGGAACACATACTGCGGATTGTTACGGTTGTTCTGTATGCGAGCCGAATAACGGATGGTGTCCGACTGGGTATGAACCGTGGCACGGATGGTATCTATCTGCATGCCGCTGGCCACCAGCGAATCGATGTTGAGATAGCCCTCGAGTCCGGCTACAGGAGAAGAATTGAAATCCATCTCCGCCGACTTGAAGTTGTATCCCATATACTGGATGAAGCGCGAGATGAAGTTATTCTTACCCGTAGTGAGATAGATATGACCAAGCGGGAAACTGTTTCGAATCTTCACCTGGTCAATATGATGGTTCTTGAATTGGGAAACCAGTTCTTTCTTCAATCCCATCACCTGGTCCAGAAGCTTCTCATAGCCACCATGTGCATCCATGTTCAGACGGAAATCGCCACATGCAGCAATGGCATGGGTGGTATCCCTGCTGGTCTTGATGTCCACATTCATACCGCCCGGACGATAGATGCTGTCTGGCGTACGTATCGTGATATCATCCATCAAAGCCCAAACCTGATGACTGTCCTTCAAGTCAGAATGCATATCAATATGCCCGCAAAGCGATGCTGAAACCGGCTTCTTGGTAACCTGCAACTCATACATATCAGCATGGCGCACGTCGGCTACCAAAGTAGCCTGCAATTTCTTGGTACTAGCCAGGGCATCTACCGAAATCACGCCATCCAGCAGTTCGTTCTTGCTATCCAACTTGGCGTGAATCTTACCATTGGCTATCTGTGCGTCTGCCAATACATGATGGAGATGATGTTTGCCATAATGCAACTGGCGCACCTTTGCCTTTGCCAACAATCGGGTTCTTGGCGATAGGAAGTCGATGCCCATACCCCTAGCTTCCACATCTCCGGTAAAGGTATAGAGTTCCTGTTTTGGCAGGAAATGCTGCGCCTGGATATTGCGTGCATGGATTCTAGCCTGGTAAGCCAGACGGTTCATGTCGATGCTGCCATTCTTGCGGGTCTTGGCATCGACGGCAGCATCCATCTTCATGCTTCCCCTACCCTCGGTAAGCGCCAGCTTGGCTCCATACTTCGTACCGTCCATCTTCAGATTGCCCTGGATGCCGATGCCGTTTGGTATGCGGATTTCCTGCATCAGCGACGGGTCGAGCATGGCGGTAACCATACCTAAATTATAGGTCTTCGCCTTCAGGTTGATGTTTGCCTTGAAGCGATCCATATCATGCATATTGGCGATGACGCCATCAGAGGTCAATTGGAAGACGGTTGGCAAATCTATTTTTACTCCCGAGAAAGAGGCACGCTGCATGTTGCCCCTGAAGGTTCCTTCCAGCTTCATCGGATAGTAAGGCCAGCGGTTCTTCATCGGCTTTGGCAATGCATCACCCACGAAGAGGAAAAGGTCGGAACGACCCAGGGATCCCTTCACCTGGGCCATCAGCTTTCCTGGCGCTTTCTCGTCGAAGGCATTCAAATCCATGTCTACGGAAGCCTGCAAGCTGGAAACCGGTGTCAGAAGCGCCATATCCAGCAACTGCATCTTCAAAGAATCCATCACAAAGCGGCCAGCAAGCTGGTCTATCTTCAAGCCGCACTTCTCTTTCAGTTTGGCTTCCTTTATCTTGATGTCAAGCTTGGAATCACAGAAATAGAAGGAATCTGCCTTCAAAGCCATGTCGGAGACGGCAAGATGGTTGAAATCCATTCCCGAAACAGGGCGCACGTAATTCTGATCGTAGTTCACCCTGCCGTTCTTCCAATCCAGATGTCTTATCTGGTAGAGACCTTTATACAGGTCGAGATAGGTGGTGCGAGCCAACGCATCACCCATGTAAGCATTCACCTGGAGGGTATCTCCAGGCATGTGTAAGGTAAAGTCGGTGTTCTTTAGTTTCAGCTGCTGTATGTTGATCTTCCAGTAATTGCTGCTTGGCGTGGTATCTGGCGGAACGGTATCGCTGAGTTCCACCGATAGTCTGGCATCTGCTATAAGCGCATGGTTCACGTTCACACGCTCCTTGCCCAGGTCTATGCCATGTGCCTTCAACTGGAGTTTGCCCACATCGCCCTTGATCCGGGCCTCGTGGATGAAATTGGTGGTATTCACCTTCATCTTCGTGAAGTTCAGTTCATCAACCATCACCTGATTACTGAAGAGTGGAAGCAATTGCACATCTACCACCATCTTCTGGATGTCGGCTACGGTATCTTTTCTGTTTCTTAAAGTTAAGTTAGGGCTGTTTCTGAGCGAATCGACTGGTTGCAAAACCTTTACACCTTCCACTCCCAGCTTAAGAGGGAAGACAAGCTTTACTTCCTTTACAGAAATATCCATGCCCGTCGATTCAGAAGCATAAGAAGCTACTTGCTTCACCGCCCAATTCTGTACAGGAGGCAAGTAAAGCAACACAGCCAACAATATGATAAGCAGGAATGGAATCAGAAGTGCCACACCCACCCACTTCGCATACTTCTTCATAAGCATGTTATTTTACAAAATATATTCAGAACGAATCAACAAGTTAGTATTTGGAGTATGATGAATTCCTAGGGATTCCATCATCTCTGTGAGAATCATGAGAAACTAACTCCCCCCGACATTCATCAAGGGGCGATAGCTCTCCATAAGTTGTCATCTGGCAGAGGAGCCTCCACCACGATGGTTTCCTTCGATACGGGATGCACAAACTCTACCCTGTGCGAAAGAAGCGAGATACTGCCGTCAGCATTGCTGCGAGGGGAACCGTATTTCAGGTCGCCCTTGATAGGGCATCCCATCTTAGCCAACTGACATCTGATCTGATGATGTCTTCCCGTCATCAGGTTCACTTCCAGAAGTGTATAATGATCGGTATGACCTATCACCTTATACTTCAATACCGCCTTCTTCGAGTTCTTCACCTCATGGTCGTAAGCGTAGCTCTTGTTCTGCTTCTCGTTTCTTACAATCCAATGGGTCAATGTCGCCTCGGTCTCCTTCGGCATGTTCTTCACAATCGCCCAATAGGTCTTGTGAACCTCGCCATCCCTGAACATGGTGTTCAGTCGGCTCAGTGCCTTCGAAGTCTTGGCAAACACCACGAGTCCCGAAACCGGACGGTCAAGTCGATGCACCACACCCAGGAATACATTTCCCGGTTTCTGGTATTTCTCCTTGATATACTGTTTTACCGTCTCTGAGAGAGGCTCGTCGCCGGTCTTGTCGCCCTGCACGATTTCACCACTTCTCTTAGAGACGATAATTA
>OBCQ01000333.1_pt1 | contig 13340 bp, 9 predicted proteins | sample 1517991 | NCBI WGS metagenome assembly OBCQ01 (sample SAMN03418263, study PRJEB22391) | human gut metagenome | biome: human-gut; feature: organic feature; material: feces | host: Homo sapiens | place: Tanzania | collected 2013-01
GCTGTTTTGAGTCAGACATTGACCACCATTATTTGGTTGATGTCGGTCAGATAGTTGGGGGTGAGGTGCTCCCGTCGGGTCTTCCACTCCTCGTTCGCGCTGCCTTCGACGGCGAGACCGACCGTCTTGACACCATATTGGTGATTCATCCTGTCTATTGTCTTCGAAAGTTCGAGCCGCTCGTCACGCTTGCTGACGGTGTCGAACAGCACGGGTTGTATGCTGCCGGGAACGATGTGCGAAAGGATGACGCCGGATTTCTTGAAAAGGATTCCCGGCCGGTAGATTTCTTCCGCGAGTCTCATCGCCAACTTCGTGATTTCCAATGTATCCGCAGATGGGATCCCGAGCATTGCGGAAGCCATGTTTCCGTATTGCGGCAGGTCTTCCCGGAATCGGTTGCTGCAGGCGAAAACACTGACGCATCCCGCAGCTGAGTCTTGTCCGCGGAGCGTATTGCAACAACTGGCGGCGAATGTGGCCACTGAGGATTTGAGCTGCTCTACGGAGGAAATCATTTTTCCGAAACTCCTTGATGTAGAGATACTTTGCCGCTGAATAATCTCTGTGGTGTCTATGCACGGACGGCCGTTCAGTTCCAGCCAAGTCTGGTAACCCGGCTTATGGAAATGCCGCTGCACCCAGTCGCCGTCCTTGTCCGCGAATTCCAACGCCGTCCGCACTCCGAGCGCGACCATGCGCGCGTACGTCCTCGGCCCGATGCCCCAGATGTCGGCAAGATCGGTCAGCGCGAGCGCTTTCCGCCGTTTCTCGTCCGTGTCAATCATGCACACGCCGCGGTACCCGCGAAATTTCTTCGCGAATTTGCTCGCGACTTTTGCCAATGTCTTTGTGCGGGCAATACCGATGCTTACCGGGATGTCTGTGTACAATGCTATTTTCCGTATCATTCCGCGCATCAGTTCCACGATGTCGAAATGCTCTTCGTAGCCGTCCAGATAGAGGAATTGTTCGTCAATGGAGTAGCTTTCAGTGTGCTTTACCGTCTTCCGCATGATGCTCTGCACGCGCTCCGACATCGCCGCATACAGCATGATGTTGCTGGAGAATACGGCGACATTGTTCTTCCTGATAATGTCCTTTACTTCGAAGAATGGTGCTCCGCGCTTGATTCCCAGCGCCTTGGCTTCCGCCGTAAGGGCAATGACATTTCCGTCGTTGCTCGACAATACGCATACGGGTTTCCCCTTGAGACCCGGATGGAGAGCCCGTTCTACCGATGCGAAAAAAGAGTTGCAGTCCGCGAGTGCTATCATGTGTTTCGGATGTTTTTAATGATGCGAAGGTTTCCGGCCCTCGCGCGTTTACACGTTACCCTCACCCTAAATCCCTCCCCTCGGGGTGCCATTAGTCGCGGGGTTTGTGGATTATGAAGGTGACGGTGCCCCAGACGCTGAAATCATCCTCGGAACTGATCCGGATGCGCGGGTAATCGGGATTGGCCGGAACCAGCCAGCCCTGCCCGTCCTCCATCCGGAAATGCTTCAATGTGTATTCGCCATTGAGCTCGCACATCGCTATCTCCCGCGGCGAAGGATTCCGGTTGCTCTTGTCCACGATGACAATGTCCCCGCTGAGTACCCCGGCGTCAATCATCGAATCGCCGTTCACCCGTATGAGATATGACGCCTCCGGATGCGGACAAAGCATACGAATCAGGTCAATGTCCTGCGACTTTTCATCATTGTCCAGCGGCACTGGGAAACCCGCCACGACCCTGATATCGAAAAAAGGAATGTTGACGTGCGCCACCTTCCCGGCCGGAATGACGTCTCCAATCCTTCCAATATCTTCCGCCCGTTCAGACTTCTTTCTGGATTCGATTTCTCCTCCTGTTTCTGTCTTCCAGCCTCTCCTTATATCCGTTACTGATATTCCTCCTTGTTCAAGGTTTTCTTCCGTTTCTGCAATCTTCAATACTCTCTCTTTCTTTAGAAGGGCTTCAGCAATACTCTTTTTTATGAATTCCGTCCGGTTCTCCACCTCATCCAATCTGTCAGCCAATGCCCCCGGAGCACGGAATGAAATCATCCTGCTGTCACCCCTCGGCCGTCCCGCCCCCGTTCGCGCGCCACCACGTGCTCCATTTGTCACCACTCTACGAGTCCTTCCGCTTTCACGCGCTCCACGCTCATTCTCTCTGCTCGTCTCCCTCCTGTCCCCAGCCAAGTCTTGCACATCTTTTCCCGTTTTTCGCACGGCAGCGTCACTTGCGCCATTCCTGTTCTCATCTTGCATACCGTGTCGTGCGTCAATGTCTTTTATACGATTACTATCCATGGCTCTCTCCTTATAGTTATAGTGCTGCAAATATAACACTCTTTTTGAAAAACGTAATACGTAAATCAAAAAAACGGAACAAGTTGGCAGGCTGTGATTTTGGTAAATTGCTGAATATTATGGTGTTACAGAAATGTGCGCCTGCCAAGTCTCATGAAAAAACATGGGAGTTGGCAGGTTGGTTTTCTGGGATGAAGCTCTGTAATCGCTTGAGAACCAATGAATAAGCTGGAAAACTACGGCGCGGTTTCCCTGCCAACTTGTTCGGTTTTTTAGTGCTGTATATTGGCACCGCAGCCGGAATATACCACCTCCGGCTGCTACGAGATCGGCGGTCCGGGCGGCTCGGCCAGAAGGCCGTCCTCCCGCCGACTCGTTGCTCTGTCAATTAATGTGCGACATGCAAATGCGATAGTCCCGGAAAAGTATTTAGTAAGCATGAAAAAATAAGTTGGTAAAGATTTGTGAAAGATTCTCGGGGGTGATTTCTTATCGAAGAAATGTGCTGGACATCCACGATAGGGGAGAAAAGGTGTAGACCGAAAAGACGAGCAAAGATTACCAAGTTAATACTTCATTGAGTCATCAAGCAAATGGGAGAGTGTCAGCAGGGCAGGCGGTCGGTTCCGGCGGACGTGGCCAGCCCACGGCCTCGGGAAGTGGGAGGTGCCTGCCGGATACAAGTTCTCGCGGGTGCGAGGACGCAGGAGACGGTAGGAGGGTGAAACTTATCCGTTTTAGATTTTGCGGAAAGCGAAAGACCTTGTAATTTTGTGGGAATAACAACATTACGAAAAGAATACAACATTGCGAAAAGCGGAAAGAAATATGACAGATACGATTCAGAATCAACCGAAAACACGACGCGACGCCATAGAAATGGACAATGTCAGGAGCCAGAAAGTCAACCTGAAGAAGAACACGGACGCCAACCAGCTGCTCTCGCTCAGGAAAAGACTGGACGTGCTTCTGCGCACAGGACAACTGCTGCTCGAAAGCTCGGCGGACACGAACCGCATACGACGGAACATGGTCCGGGCCGCATTGTTTCTCGGCTTCAATGAAGACAACCTGCACATATTCATTGACCATAACATATTGATGGTCAACTACAGCGACGAGGCGCACTCATTCACGAAATTCCAGAAACGCGTGAAAGACGGCATCAACTTCACCACCATCGAAGCCATCAGCCACCTGACATACAAGGCGGTCAGGAAACACTTCTCGGTGGAAGACTACGAAGCCGAACTCGAAAAAATCGCTGCGAGACCGAGAAACTACAACCAGCTGGTGACATCAGCCGGAGCGGCATTGGCCTGCGGCGGATTCTGCATCCAATTCGGCTGCGACTGGATGGCATTCCTCTACGCATCACTGGCCGCATTCATCGGCTTCAACTGCCGCGCATACTTCAACAAGCTCGGCGTGAACAAATACTTCTCCATCGCCATTGCCGCGTTCGTCTCCACATTGATAGCATGGATCACGACATACCTCCCGGCATGGACCACGACACCGCTCCACCCGCTGCTCGCATGCGCCCTCTTCATTGTCCCGGGCGTGCCGCTCATCAACTTCGTGGACGACATGCTTGACACCAATTTCCGGGTCGGCATGGAACGCGCCATAAACACCGTCATGATGATGGTCGGCATGGCATTCGGCATCGTGCTGGCATTGAAAGTATGCAGCTGGACCTTCCACTTCGCACCCGACATCATGTCCATACCGATGGTCCCGGAACACCCGTATTGGATGTACGCCACGGCGGCGGCCATATCAGCGATGGGTTTCTCGATGATTTTCAATATCCCGAAACGCCTGCTTCCGGTAGTCGCGATAGGCGGCATCATAGCTGTCTGCACCCGTAACTTGGTCAGCCTGCAGCCGGACATGTACTGCTCGTTCAGCCTTGGGCAAGGCGGTATAATCGGATCACTTGCTGGATCGGCCCTCGTTTCCATAATCTGCATCAAGGCCGTGCACGTCTTCCACACCCCTCACCAGGTCATCGCCATCTCCAGCGTGATTCCAATGGTCCCGGGAGTGCTGATGTACCGCTGCCTGTTCTCCCTCTTCACCATCCCGGGAACCGGCGGCGAACAAATGTCCAACTTCGTCACCGCCGGCGTGAACGGGCTCAATGCCTCCCTCATGATCGGTGCCATAGCCCTCGGCGTCGCCGTCCCGAACATCATCGCGAGAAGGCGGGTCAATGCCTCCAAACGTCGTGCTTTCGAGGCGCAGATCAAGGAACAGCGCGAACGTGGCGGATTCATTGACATCACGAAATTATAAACCGTATAAAAACTTATAACCAAATGAGTTACACATCCAAAACACTGTTGCCCGGCGAAAACGTCCTGTATAAAGGATATGTAAGTGCCTGGTATTTCGCCCCGGCATTGCTGCTGGCACTCATCGGAGCCGTCATTCTGATTTTCGCATTGGCCCCGGAAACCGGTACCCTCGCATATATTCATCAGGACAATGACGAACTCGCCGGATTCTACATTTTCCTGGGCTTCGCCATCCTGATATGGGCATTGATAAAATTCCTGCGGATACTCTTCTATAAATGGACCTCGGAATTCATCATCACCGATAAGCGCTGCATCCTGAAGACGGGTCTCATAAGCATCTGTGTATCAGACATTGCACTGGACAAATGCGAAGGCATCATCTTCCACCAGAGCATTGGCGGCCGCATCTTCGGATATGGAACACTCAGCGCCACCACAGGCGGACAGACATTGGACTTCCCGGGAATTGACTCACCGTTCGCCTTCCGTAACCAGCTTTTCGTAGCAATGGACAATTACAAGAAATGGCGAGCATCATCTATATGACAGACTTCGCGGAAGCCTATGCACGCGGACTGCTCCTCGGAATCGCACGATATGCCGAGAGCGTCGGTGAGGCATGGAACATCTGCCGGCTTCCGCTGTCCATCCGCGACCGCTTCGGTATCAAGGCAGTGGTCGAATACGCCTATACTCACCACGCGGACGCCGTAATCGGACAATTCAACCCTCAAGATGACGTAAGCCTTTTCACGAAACAAGGCATCCTCGTACTGGCACAGGACTTCAAATCCCCGTTTACCGACATCCCGAACATCCGTGGCGAATATCGCAAATCCGGAGAAATGGCAGCCGACTACTTCATCAACAAAGGCTTCCGCAACTTCGGATTCTACGGCGTGAAGCACGTGAACTGGTCCGAGGACAGACGCAAGGGCTTCCTTGACGTGATCTCCTCCAAGGTTTCCGGCTACTCCTTCTATGACATGGAAATGCTGAAAAGCGACATGTGGAACTACGACGTCGAAGGCACCGCGAAATGGCTCGAAAGCCTCCCGAAACCGGTCGCGATCCTGGCCTGCGACGACAACCACGCCTACTATCTCACGGAGTCCTGCCGAATCATGTCCCTCTCCGGAAACCACACGAAACTCCGTATCCCTGAGGATATTGCAATACTCGGCGTGGACAACGACGAGACCATCTGCAACCTCTCGTCCGTCAAACTTTCGTCGATAAACCAGGATGTTGAAAGGGGGGGGGTAGAAGTCGCCCGCTACATTGACAAATGCCTCAAGCACGGACAGACCGAAATCTATGACATCACCGTCCCCGCGACGCACATCGTCACCCGCCAATCCTCCGATATCTTCGTCAATGACGACCCGTACATCGCCAAGGTCCTCAAGTACATCCACGAAAATATCAGCCATAAGATCAATGTCGATGACATCGTAGGCCAGGTGCCTCTTTCACGTCGCCTTCTGGAAGAACGCTTCAGGAAGGTGATGGGAACATCCATATACAATTATGTGCTGAAAGTCAGGGTGGAAAAGGTCGCTGAACGTCTCTCTGACGGCAGCAGCGTATCGGATGCCGCCTTCGAATTCGGCTTCACCGACATCAAGAACCTTTCCCGCGTGTTCCGCAATATCATGGGAATGTCCCCGTCTGAATACAAGGCCAGATAGTTCAGCAAGTCCGGAAACTTCCCGGCATGAGAATCTCACTCCAAATTCTGCGCGATATGAGGAGTCTCATACGCAAAATGCCGCGTCGTTAAACGTTTTGCACGGTAATTTTGCATCATACAACCATGTAATTTCAGATGAAAAGAATAATTCCGCTAGCCATAATCATGGCATTGGTCTCATGCGGCCGCGCACAACAGACCACAGAGGCAGATCCGATGATCGGCACAGGATTCCACGGACACACATATCCGGGTGCTGCGGCTCCTTACGGCATGGTGCAGCTGAGCCCGGACACCAGGACCGAAGGCTGGGATGCCTGCTCCGGATATCATTATGATGACAATACCATAATCGGATTCTCCCATACACACCTGAGCGGTACCGGATGCGCCGACTTGGCCGACATCCTCTTCCACCCGTCGGCGGAAGCGCCGGAAAAAAGCGGAACCCGCTATGGCATTGACCCTTACACATTCAGTCATAAGGACGAAACCGCGAAGCCGGGATATTGGGCAGTGAAACTCCCGAAAGCCGGACTCGTGGCGGAACTTACTGCTACACAGCATGCCGGCATCCACCGTTACACCTATAGCGGCAGCGGCAGGTACATTCTCATTGACCTGAATCATGCATTGTCCGACGACAGGGTGGACCAATGCTCGTTGAGGCAGATCTCCGACACCGAAATATGCGGCATGAGACGCACCCAAGGCTGGGTCGGAAACCAGACAATCCATTTCTACGCCAAGTTCTCGCGCCCTATAATCGGTTTCAATGACGCTGAACGTCAGGCACTTCTGGAATTTGCACCGGATACGGACACATTGACGGCCGCAGTCGGCATCTCGGCAGTCAGCATCGAAAATGCCAAACTGAACCTCGACACCGAAGTTCCTGAACTCGACTTCGACCAAGTCAAGGAACAGACCGGGGAAATTTGGCGCACAGCCCTGTCAGGCATCCGCGTAAAAGGCGGCACCGAAAAACAGCGTAAAATCTTCGCCACGGCTCTCTACCATACGCAGCTCACCCCTAACGTGATGAGCGACGTGAACGGACAATACATCCGTCACGACGGCAGCATCGGAACAATGCCGGAAGGCCGTAAATATTGGTCCACATTCTCCATCTGGGACACTTTCCGCGCATGGCATCCGCTTCAGACACTGACAGATACGGCATTCGTGAACGACATGGTACTGAGCTTCATGGAAATGTATGACGCCTCCGGCGAACTCCCGATCTGGCCGCTCTGGTCAGGCGAAACCGGGACAATGATCGGCTATCATTCCGTATCGGTCATTGCCGACGCATACCTCAGGGACGTCCGCGGATTCGATGCGGAAGCGGCATTGAAAGCGATGGTCCGCTCCTCCAATATCAACAAGAAAGGCTCGGCCCTGTACAATGAATTCGGCTTCGTTCCGTCAGACGTGAAGAAAGAATCCGTGTCACTGACATTGGAATACGCATACGACGACTGGTGCATTGCCAGAATGGCGGAAGAACTTGGACATGAAGACATTGCGAAAGAATATTACCGCAGGGCGACGAACTATGTGAACGTGTTCGACGGCTCGACATCCTTCTTCAGGGGCAGGAACCGCGACGGCAGCCGCACCACGCCGTTCGACATTTTCTCCACCGGCAGGGACTATACCGAAGCCACTCCATGGCACTACAGATTCTTCGCTCCGCATGACGTGAACGGACTTATCCAGCTCTTCGGCGGCAGGGAACAGTTCATCAAGGCATTGGACGACCTGTTCACCCTCGAATCCGACGAACTCACGCTGGATGTCTCCGACGTTTCCGGCCTCAAAGGCCAATACGCCCACGGCAATGAGCCCAGCCATAATTTCGCATATCTCTACAGCTATGCCGGCCAGCCGTGGAAAACACAGGAACTCACACGCGAACTGCTGGACGAAATGTATGACGCCACGCCGGACGGCATTATCGGCAATGAAGACTGCGGCCAGATGTCGGCATGGTATGTAATGTCCTCGCTCGGCTTCTACTCCGTATGTCCCGGCACGGGCGAATATGTCCTCACTACCCCTCTCTTCGATGAGGCGGAGATGGTTATGGCGAACGGTAAAGTATTGACTATCAAAGCGAACAATCCTGCACGAAACAGATACATAAAATCGGTCACCCTTAACGGCCGTCCTCTAAACACCACATTCATAACCTACGCGCAGCTCCTCGAAGGCGGCGTCCTGGAATATGAATTGAGCATAAGACCGGTCAAGGACATTGACCTCGAACTGCCGTATTCCCTCTCGGCCGGCGAAGAAGCCTCCGTCCCGTACAGCACCTCGGAATTCAGCCTCTTCATCGGTTCCGTCGACTTCACCCTCGGCACGACCACCCCTGACGCCGAAATCCGATACACCCTCGACGGGTCGGAACCTGATTCAGCGTCAATGCTTTACGATGGCGCGATCCGGCTCGATGCCAGCACTATCGTCAGCGCCAGGACCTTCCGCGAAGGCTTCCGCCCGAGCAGGACAGTCAGGTTCAATGCCGAAAAGGCGGAGTTCACACCGGGAGTCCGGAAGGCCGGACTTGCACAGGGAGTCCGCTACCGTTTCCATGACGGAAGATTCGCATCCGTGGCTGAAATGTGCATGTCCAAAGTGACCCGCACCGGAACCATGCCGGAACCTTCCATCGATGACGCAGGCGTTGAGGACTACTTCGGATATGAATTCGAAGGCTATATCGATGTTCCTGAAAAGGCCGTATGGGAATTCGTAACCAAGAGCGACGACGGAAGCGTCCTCTACGTCGACGGCAGGAAGGTCGTGGACAATGACGGCTCGCACGCTGCAGTGGCGGCTACCGGACGCATAGCATTGGACAAAGGACTCCACAAATTTACATTGCTTTACTTCGAAGACTATGAAGGTCAGGAGCTTACATGGGGTTGGAAACGCTCCGGCGAAACGGATTTCCGCCCGATTGACCGCACATCTCTTTACTATGAATAATTTTTAAGACACCATGATATACATAAAGAAATTCATATCCGCCATCTGCCTCACGGCAATGACATTGACAGCCTCGGCGCAGGCACCGGTACTTATCCATTCACACAATGACTACACACGCAATGTCCCTTTCTGGCAGGCATACGCGCAGAATGTGTATTCCATTGAGGCAGACGTGTTCCTGAAAGACGGAACCCTGCTCGTGGGGCATGATATGGAAGACCTCTCGCCGGACATGACATTCGAAGCATTGTACTACACGCCTGCCGTGACGATGTTCGACCGCAACGGCGGCAAGCCTTACGCGAACGGACAGCCGCTTCAGCTCATGGTGGAACTCAAATCCGAGACCGCGCCGGCGATGGAAGCATTGGTTGCGCTCCTTTCCCGCCGTCCTGACGTCTTCGACCCGTCCGTGAATCCTGCAGCGATAAGAATCACGATTACCGGCAATGTCCCTGCGCCGGAAGATTTCTGCAAATATCCTGAATACATCAGTTTCGACGGCATCATTGACGCGGATTATACGCCGGAACAGCTCGCGCGCGTGTCCGTAATCAGCACGAACTTCGGCGCGTACTCCATCTGGAACGGCAAGGGCAGCCTCATCATCAAGGACGCCGAGGTCATCCGCGCATTGATAGACAAGGTTCACAAGATGGGCAAGCCTATCCGATTCTGGAACGCTCCGGAAGGCACGACCCCGTACTACACCTTCTACAACATGGGCATTGACTATTTCAATACCGACCATCCGGAAGTATGCGCTGCGTATTTCGCTGATTTCCACAACAAGAACTTCCAGATAGGCGAGTTCGAGGAAAGCGACGGCGGCGTGACCGGCACCAAGAAACTCGACAAGACCACCAGAAACTTCAAGGGCTTCCGCAATGATGCCCTACGTCTGGAAAAAGGTATCGAGGTCTATGAGCCGACCTACCTGAACGACGGCAAGGCCAAGAAAATCAAGAATGTGATTTTCCTCATGGGCGACGGCATGGGCCTGAACCAGATCACCGCAGGCGCCTACGCGAACAAGAAAGCGCTTACATTGTTCAATTTCAGGAACATAGGCCTTATCTACAACAATGCTCTCGATGAATTCACCACCGACTCCGCTGCCGGCGGAAGCGCATTGGCGACAGGCGAGAAACACTGTAACAGGCATATTTCAATGAGCGTGGACGGGGTCCCTTATCCTTCGCTTTCCGAATATTTCCATGACATGGGCAAGAAAGTGGGCGTGGTTACGCTTGGCAATGCCGTGGATGCCACACCTACCGCATTTTATGCTCATTATACCGAGCGTGACAGCGCGGATGTGCTTACTGCCCAGCTGATTGACGGTCCGCTTGACCTTCTCTGCGGAAGCGGCATCGAGCAGTTTACCATCCGTCATGACGGCAGGAACCTCATTTCCGAACTGAAACAGGACGGCTATAACTTCATTACTGACACATACAAGATCAACGATCAGAAAGGCAAGGTCATATGCATCGACGAGAAGATGGGCGATGCCGCCGAGGAGAAAAACCTCTCCCTGCTCGCCGATGCGACCAACGCCGCTATCCAGAAACTTCAGGAGGACAATGCGAAAAACGGATTCTTCCTCTTCATCGAGGGGGCGAAAATCGACTATGCAGGTCACTCCAAATGCCTTCCGGGGTCAATCATCGAAATGCTCAGCTTCGATATGGCAGTACGTGAGGCCGTCAAGTTCGCAGACAAGAACGGGGAAACATTGGTCGTGGTTACTGCCGACCATGAGACCGGAGGCCTGATGATTGTCGACGGCAACGAGCACACCGGCCGCGTGTCGGGTCTCTACAATTCCGACGACCACATGCCTGTAATGCTCCCGGTATTCGCGTATGGTCCTGGTTCACAGAACTTTATCGGCGTGTACGAGAACTACGAAATCGCCCGCAGAATCAAGTCGCTCACAAGAAAATAACAACAGATGAAAAAGATAATTTCAGCTGCCGCAATGCTTCTTCTGTCCTGTGCCTCCATTCTGGCGCAGGACCTGAAGTCCGGTCCGTACAAACTTCCGTACAAGAATACTTATGTGAAAAGCATTTTCGTGGCGGAAAATGAATTCAGGACTGCCAAGCCGGTGACCATCAAGCCGGGAACTTTCGCGGACGCGCAGAAAATCCTGCCGTCTCCGAAATGGGCGGGACACCAGGACGCCATCGACATGTATTGGCATGCCTGGGAAATAGCAGTAGGCAATATCATGCAGCCGAAACCGAATTCCGGATTCGTGTCACCGTATCTGGATGTCGCTTACAACGGCAACATCTTCATGTGGGACACATCGTTCATGATGATGTTCGCCCGCTACGGATACAGGTTCTTCCCGTTCCAGAATTCTCTGGACAATTTCTATGCGAAACAGCACCCTGACGGCTTCATCTGCAGGGAGATACGTGCCGACGGCTCGGATTGTTTCGAACGCTACGACCCCACATCCACAGGCCCGGATTTGCTCCCGTGGGTGGAACTTGCATACTACAGGCAGTTCGGCGACATTGACCGTCTGCACAAGATTTTTCCGGCGCTTTGTGCTTATGCGAAATGGTGGAAATTGAACCGGACTTGGATGAACGGCACATATTGGTCCAGCGGCTGGGGAACCGGCATGGACAATATGCCGCGTGTGAAGGACGAGTACAACCAGATTTTCTCGAACGGCAAGATGATATGGCTGGACACCAACCTCCAGCAGATTCTTGTGGACGAGAGCCTTCTCCAGATAGGTTTCTATATCGAAAGATGGCAGGAAATCGAGGACCTCGAAGATGAAATGAAATTCCTCCGCACTTATGTCAATGACAATCTGTGGGATGAAGAAACCGGATTCCTCTATGACCAGTACGATGACGGAAGCCTCTGCCCGACCAAGGGCGTGGGCGCTTTCTGGGCTCTCCAGGCAGATGTTCTTCCTAAGGAAAGACTCGACAGGATGGTGGCGCATCTCGCAGACACGACGGAGTTCAACCGCCCTCACAGGGTGCCGTCCCTCTCTGCCGACCACAGGAAATACAATCCTCTCGGACGTTATTGGCAGGGCGGAATCTGGCCGGGCACCAACTATATGACAATCGACGGCCTGTGGAAACACGGCTACTATGAAATGGCGGACGAAATCGCTGACAATCATTACAATTCCGTGCTGAAAGTATGGAAGGACACCGGCACATTCTGGGAGTATTACGCTCCGGAAAAGATAGAGCCGGGCTTCATGGCGAGAAAGAATTTCGTAGGCTGGACAGGACTTCCTCCGATCGCCGTTTTCATAGAATACATACTCGGCATCAAGTCCGACTATTCGGAAAACCGCATCGACTGGAATGTCAGGCAGCTGGAAGAACACGGCATTGACAGATATCCTTTCGGACCTGACGGAACAGTTTCATTGACAGTGAAAAAGCGCGCTTCTGCGGATGAAAGACCTGTGATTCTCGTGAAGACCGACAAGCCTTTCGAACTTGTTGTGCGCTGGGGCGGGGAAGTCCGCACCGTCAATGTGGAAAAAAGTGGAACCATAACATTGAAATAATACTAAAACCCTTTTTATGAACAGAAAGTTCTTGGCAGCCCTTACGCTCGGCTGCATAGGCGTGATGGCTTGTGCACAGCCGAAGGAGCTGAAATTTCACGAGGACGGAAGCTTCCGTATCGTACAATTCACAGATACTCATCTGGACCCGAGCACACCTGAGAGACATGCGCAGGCGGAAAAGACATTTCCGAGAATCAGCCGCATTGTCCGTACGCAAAAGCCTGACCTTATCGTATTTACGGGCGACGTCGTTACCGGACCTCCTGCAGAAAAGATGTGGAAACGTCTGACCGATTCTCTGGACGTTTACGGCGTGCCTTACGTGGTGGTGTTCGGAAACCATGATTCCGAGCAGAACCTTACACGTCCGCAGCTTGCCGATTGTGTGCTCGCTTCGAAATATTCCCTCAATACGAAGAACAAGGACAAAGAGCTGGCTGACATGGAGATAGCCATCAAGGGCAGGGACAAGAAG
>OBCQ01000341.1_pt1 | contig 13176 bp, 9 predicted proteins | sample 1517991 | NCBI WGS metagenome assembly OBCQ01 (sample SAMN03418263, study PRJEB22391) | human gut metagenome | biome: human-gut; feature: organic feature; material: feces | host: Homo sapiens | place: Tanzania | collected 2013-01
CGTGGCAGGTGTATCCTCATGCGACAAGGATGAACAGAAGACGAACGATACTACAAAGGAGGTCAATACCGATGCTATTGAGTACTGGCTCATAGAGATTGATAAATGCCTGGAACTAAAGGATAACGCTGATTCAGGATATCCTGCTGAAAGTTTCACGGCACTTGAAAGCGTAAGGAATGAACTTGCAGCTCTTCTTTCCGATAATGAAGCGGGCAAGATACCGGATCAGGAGTCTGTCGATGCACTTGCCAAGAAAGCTGAAGCGGCAGTCAAGGCTTTCAAGGATTCATATCGTTACGTTGCTCGTACAGCAGAACTCTATGTTCCTGGAGCTGACGACACCTCTAACTATATCAAGTTGGGTGAACCTGGTGCTTTTGATTCATATTCGACCATTTCCGTATCATTCTGGTTCAAGGGTGCGGATAAGATGAACTATCAGCGTCAAGGCTCGATTATTTCCAATTTTATTTCAGCAGGCGGACAGTTCTACGGCTGGGAAATAAACACATGGGCATCAAATGAACAGGGCGAGGGTAGTTATCGTCTGCGTGTGTCACGTGCTTTCAATGGTGCCCTGCGTGAGCCAAGCAACGAATACGTGGAACACAACGTATGGCATCATATTGCCTATACATACAACAACGACACACATTATACGGCTCTCTATCTCGATGGAAAGAAGATTGGAGATGATACCTATGATGGTGCTCCGATCGCTCCGGGATATGCGGTCCAGATGTGTGCTTTCAAGAGTCTTACTGACCCAGGCAATCCAAAGGCTGTAAGTGGAAGTATAAAGAAACTCCGTTTCTGGGATAAAGCCCTGACGCCAGAAGAAGTTACAGCAGATGTGAATGCCGAAGTTTCAGGAAACGAGCAAGGCTTGATTGCAGCTTGGGATTTCAACAAGACTGTTGAGGATCCTAACAATGTGATGGACAAGACAGGCAAGCATAAAGCTCAGGTTCTTGGAGACAAAGTTGAATGGCGTACAATAGAGTAATCTTCCCGATACATTAATCGGTACTTGTATAACGGGTCACTATCCGGAATACCATAGAGATAACCAAACTCTATGGAACGGATAGTGGCCCTTATTCACATCCTCATTATGTCTATTATCCCTTGGGGAGAACTTCTCTTTACTTGTAAAGCATCTTTGCTTTTTCTTGTCAAAACTTGCAGTAAGCACATTCTGTTGAGTGCTTACCCTTAAAGTTCTACCATCAATCCTGATAATAACAAACACAAGAGAGTGTTCTTTGGCAGGGGTCTTCAAATTAAAGTTAATTGTCATACTCATATCTGCAACTATTTCCAATAATTATTCTTTCCATAATAAAACAGAAGAGGTGTTAAAAGGTGTTGAAAATAGGTGTCAAACCATTCCTGACCGCCCATAAACAATTAGACCATATTCCAGATACATTGACTCCGGAATATGGTCTAAACTGTTGAAAATCTTTATTTTACTCCCACTCGATGGTTGCAGGTGGTTTTGACGAGATGTCGTACACTACGCGGTTCACGCCCCTCACCTTGTTGATGATGTCGTCGCTTACTTTCGCGAGGAAATCGTATGGGAAGTGGAACCAGTCGGCAGTCATGGCATCTGTTGAAACCACTGCACGGATTGCCACAGGATTCTCGTATGTCCTCTCGTCACCCATCACGCCTACGCTCTTGATAGGCAGAAGCACCACGCCGGCCTGCCATACGGCATCATAGAGATTGGTGGCCATGATGCGAGGGTCGGATGCTGAAGGGAATCCCATGCCGGTGCAGTCATAATTGCGCAATTTCTTGATGAAGATGTCATCAGCCTCACGCAAGACGCGGAGTTTCTCCTCTGTCACGTCGCCGATGATACGGATTGCAAGTGACGGTCCCGGGAACGGATGGCGGCCTACGAGCTCCTCCTTGATGCCGAGGGAACGTCCTACTCTGCGCACTTCATCCTTGAAAAGCATGCGTAGCGGCTCCACAATCTTCAGGTTCATCTTTTCAGGGAGACCACCCACATTGTGATGTGACTTGATCTTGGAAGCGATGCCAGGTATGCCTGCTGACTCTATGACGTCAGGATAAATTGTGCCCTGTGCCAGCCATTTGGCATTCTCGATAGTGTGGGCGTACTTGTCGAAAGTCTCCACGAAGAGTCTGCCGATGATTTTTCTCTTCTCCTCAGGATCTGTTACACCTGCAAGAGCGTTGAGGAATTCCTTGGAAGCATCTGCCCCTATCACATTGAGTCCCATATCTTTATAAGACTCCATCACATCCTCGAACTCGTTCTTGCGGAGAAGTCCGTTGTTTACGAAGATACATGTGAGGTTGTGGCCGATGGCCTTGTTCAGCAGCACGGCAGCCACTGTGGAATCCACGCCACCGCTCAATCCCAGAATGACCTTGTCATCGCCGACCTGTGCGCGAATCTCGTCCACTGTCGCGTCAATGAATGACGTCGGGGTCCAGTCACCCTTGCAGCCGCAGATGTTGAAAGCGAAGTTCTCAAGCATCTTGCTGCCCTCGGTGGAATGGAATACCTCAGGGTGGAACTGCACGGCGTAAGTGTTCTCTCCCTTGAAATGGAAAGCCGCATTGACCACATCGTCAGTTGAAGCTATCACTTCAGCTCCTTCCGGAAGCTGGGAGATGGTGTCGCCGTGTGACATCCAGACCTGTGAATGAACGGACACGCCCTGAAGCAGCGGCGAATCAGGATTGACAATGTTCAGCATTGCCCTTCCGTATTCTCTTGCCAATGAGCCCTCTACCTTACCGCCGAACTTGGCTGCAAGATATTGGGAACCATAGCAAATTCCGAGAAGCGGGAGTTTTCCTTTGATTCCGTCCAGATTAATCTGAGGCGCATTTGCGTCTCTTACAGAACATGGGCTTCCTGAAATGATTACACCCTTGATGGTCGGATCAAGAGCCGGCATCTTGTTGTAAGGGTAGATTTCACAGAAGACATTCAGTTCCCTCAGACGCCGGCCGATAAGCTGCGTCACCTGAGAACCTGCATCCAGAATGATGATTTTTTCCATAATGAGTCTTTTCTATTGCAAAAATAATATAAAAAGTTCATTAAAACCGAAGAATTGCGTAATTTTGCATTTCTGTATTAGAGGAAAAAAAGAAGTAAGTTTATGGACGTTAGGAACATTGCGATTATCGCGCATGTCGACCACGGCAAGACAACCATCGTGGACCGCATGATTTACCAGGCAAACCTCGTCAGGCAGCCTGAAAATCTCGGTGAATTGATTCTCGACAACAATGACATTGAGAGGGAAAGAGGTATTACCATCCTCGCGAAGAATGTCTCTGTAGTTTACAAGGGTGTAAAAATCAATATTATAGATACTCCGGGCCATAGTGATTTCGGTGGAGAGGTGGAACGTGTGCTGAATATGGCTGACGGTGTCCTGCTTCTCGTGGACGCATTCGAGGGCTGCATGCCCCAGACGAGGTTCGTGCTCCAGAAGGCACTCAGCATGGGCAAGAAGCCGATTGTCGTAGTGAACAAGGTCGACAAGCCGAACTGCCGTCCGGACGAGGTCCAGGAAGAGGTCTTCGACCTCATGTTCTCCCTCAATGCCAATGAGGACCAGCTTGATTTCCGCACGATTTTCGGAAGTGCCAAGCAGGGATGGATGTCTACCGACTGGAAAAAACCGACTGACAACATCACGCCGCTTCTGGATGCCATCTTGGAAGAGATACCTGCTCCTGCAGAGGTGGAAGGCACCCCGCAGATGCTGATATCTTCACTTGAATATTCTCCATACGTGGGCCGTATCGCTGTCGGCAGGATTACCAGGGGTAAGCTTGTGACCGGCATGAACGTGAGCCTTTGCAAGAGGTATGACCGCATTGAGAAAAAGAAGATCAAGCAGCTTCTGGTATTCGACGGACTTGGAAAGAAGGAAGTTCAGGAAGTACAGTGCGGTGATATTTGCGCCGTAGTCGGTATTGACGGTTTCGAAATCGGTGATACAATTGCAGATTTCGAGAATCCTGAAGCTCTTCCTCCGATCGCCATTGACGAGCCTACGATGAGTATGCTCTTCACTATCAACAATTCCCCGTTCTTCGGAAAAGACGGCAAGTTCGTTACATCAAGACATATCAAGGAACGCCTGGACAAGGAGCTTGAGAAGAATCTCGCGCTCCGCGTAAAACCGGGTCTCAATGCAGATTCCTTTGTGGTATTCGGACGTGGTGTGCTTCATCTGTCCGTGCTCATTGAAGAGATGAGAAGGGAAGGCTTCGAGCTTCAGGTCGGTCAGCCGAAGGTGCTGGACAAGACAATCAACGGCCAGAGATGTGAGCCTATCGAGGAACTCAGCATCGAGGTTCCGGAGCAGTTCGTCGGAGCTGCCATCGAGATTTCAACAAGGCGCAAGGCTGCTCTCATCCACATGGAGCCTAGGGGAGACAGGACGCTTCTGGAATTCGAGATTCCTACACGTGGTCTCATGGGACTCAGGAGCAACCTTCTTACCGCATCCCAGGGAGAGGCTGTCGTAGCCCACAGATTCAAGGATTACCAGCCGTACAAGGGTGATATTGAGCATCGTACCAATGGTTCGCTCGTATCGCTGGAGACAGGCGAGGCTATTGCATACTCCATGAACAAACTTCTGGACAGGGGCAAGTTCTTCGTTGATCCGGGTGAGGAAATCTATGCAGGCGAGGTTGTCGGCGAGCATACCCGTGACCGTGACCTGAATGTGAACATCTGCAAGACCAAAAAACTGACGAACGTGCGTGCGGCAGGTAGTGACGAGAAGATTGTCCTGCCTCCGGCCATCAAGATGTCATTGGAGGAAATGCTTGAGTATATCAATGAAGATGAACTGGTTGAGGTGACACCTCACCACCTCAGAATCCGCAAGATTTTGCTTGATCCTATAGAAAGGAAAAGAAAAAGCGGAGATGAGGATTGATATTCCAAAAGTTTTTATTACCTTTGCAACCCCAAATCTGTTTATAGGAGAATGACAGACGAATTTATCATACCTTTGAATGGATTGAAGCCAGGAAGGACATCCTTTTCATGGCACGCGGGGATGGAGTTCTTCAAGAAGTTCGGAAACGCTGAAATCATTGATGCTGACATCATTGTCAGGGCGGAAGTGGAAAAGTCCGGGAGTTATCTCGGGATTGACTGCGAAATTGAGGGAAACCTCACGGTGCCGTGCGACAGATGTATGGAAGATGTGACGCTGCCTGTTTCGGCAGAAGCGAAGCTCAGCGTGAAATTCGGTGATGAACCGGTTTCGTCCGAAGAAACTGTTGTCGGGGACGATGAGAGGGAAGTGATTTATCTTCCGGAAGACGGTTCCGACATGGATTTGAGCCAGACGGTATATGATTTTGCTTATCTGGCGCTGCCTATGCAGAGAATTCATGAAGACGGGGAATGTAATCCAGCGGCCCTCAGGTACCTGAGCGGTGAAGCGGTGGAAATCCCGGACAGTCCGGTTGAAGACAAGGATGACACTTACAATCCTTTTGCAGTGCTCAAGGGATTGAAATTGGATTAAGAGAGCACGGAATTGAATAAAATTTTAAAAGTTATATAACACAAACTTTCAAAGCAAAGAAGGGACAAGAGAAGAACACACGACTTCGCTGCTGTTCCGACTCTCGCAACATGCCCTAATTGCGGTGCTACAGTAATGTATCACAGAGTATGTCCTGAGTGTGGCTTCTACAGAGGCCGTCAGATCATCGAGAAGAAAGTCGCTGAATAAGCTTCTTTCTCAATAATGGCCCTGTAGTTCAACGGATAGAACGGAAGTTTCCTAAACTTTAAATACAGGTTCGATTCCTGTCGGGGCTACATGAAACCCGCATCGTTTATACCGATGCGGGTTTTCTCGGTTGTACATGCCCCGGGTCTTGATACACTGACGTTTTTTTCGTAATATTGCATGTTTGTTTAATAACATTGAACTGAATAAATCATTATGAAGAAAATCTTATTGTCTCTTGCAGTCGCAAGTGCATCACTTTCCCTTGGCGCCACAGACTATACATCTCAACGTCCAGCTAAAGAAAATCGCCTGTTCTCTTCAGAAGTTATTGAAAATAAAATAGTTGAAGTGCAGTCGCAGCTGAAGAACCCATATTTGAGATGGATGTTCGGCAACTGTTTTTCCAATACTCTTGACACTACGGTGCACTTCGGCAAAGATGAAAACGGAAACTTCAGGACATTCGTATACACGGGAGATATTCATGCCATGTGGCTTCGCGATTCCGGAGCGCAGGTCTGGCCGTACGTGCGTTTCGCCAACGAGGACGAGCATCTCAGGCAGATGCTTGAAGGCGTGATCCGCTGCCAGTTCTCGCTCATCTGCATTGACCCTTATGCCAATGCTTTCAATGACGGTCCTACCGGCGACGGCGCTGTCAATGACATTACCGAGATGAATCCCAATGTTTTCGAGCGCAAATGGGAAATTGACTCGCAATGCTATCCTATCCGTCTGGCCTACCAGTATTGGAAGGTTACCGGCGATGACTCCATTTTCGATGCCACATGGAAAGAGGCCATCGGCAAGATATTGAAAGTCATGAAGGAGCAGCAGCGCAAGAACGGTCTCGGCTCATATAGTTTCATGCGTGAGACAGAGCGTCAGCTTGATACCAAATGCTGCATGGGTTATGGCAATCCGGTTAAGCCTGTCGGCCTGATCGTTTCTTCTTTCAGACCTTCTGACGATGCCACTACATTTGACTTCCTGATTCCTTCCAACTTCTTCGCTGTCACGTCATTGCGCAAGGCGGCCGAGATTCTGGAGACCGTGGACAAAGACAAGAAGACTGCCAAGGAATGCCGCGCTCTTGCTGATGAGGTGGAAGCCGCCATCAAGAAATATGCGGTCGTGGAACATCCTGAGTTCGGCAAGATTTATGCGTTCGAGGTGGATGGCATGGGCAACAGGTTCCTTATGGATGATGCCAATGTGCCTAGCCTTCTTGCACTCCCATATCTCGGTGACGTGTCCATTGATGACCCTATCTGGCAGAATACCAGGAAGTTCGTCTGGAGCAGCAGCAACCCGTATTTCTTCAAGGGCAAGGCCGGTGAGGGTATCGGCGGTCCTCATGTGGGCTATGACATGGTTTGGCCGATGAGTATCATGATGAAGGCTTTCACTTCTACAGATGACAAGGAAATCAAATGGTGCATCGAGACATTGATGAAGACTGATGCCGGTACCGGCTTCATCCATGAGACTTTCCACAAGGACAATCCGGAAAACTTCACACGTTCTTGGTTCGCCTGGGCCAACACCCTTTTCGGTGAGCTGATTGTCCACCTCATCGACGAAGGCAAGCTTGATCTGCTGAATTCAATTAAGTAAGCATTTAAGGATTACTAAATAAACATAAACTGGAACTATGAATCGAAAGGAATTTCTCAAGAGCCTCGGCTTCATTACGGCCGGAGCTACATTTCTCGGAACCGGCGAGACTGTAAAAGCTGCCGGCAAGGCTATCGGACTTGGATCCGAATCGCCGGCATCTACAGATGCGGAACTTGATTTCCCTGTAAAAGGGCTCAAGGCAAATGTCAAGAACGGACCTGTAAAGGTTATCATCATCGGCGCCGGCAACCGTGGCCGCACTTATGCCAAGTATGCCAAGATGTTCCCTGAATGTATGCAGATCGTAGGCGTGTCCGATATCCGTGAAAGCAGGAAAAATGCCATGGGCGACAAGTTCGGCATTCCTGAAGAACATCGTTTCGGTGACTGGAGCGAGGTGTTCACTGTTCCTAAATTCGCTGATGCAGTGGTGATTTCGACACCTGACGATGTTCATCACGCTCCATGTATGAAAGCATTGGAATGGGGATATGACTGTCTTCTTGAGAAACCGGTGGCGCAGACGGAGAAGGAGTGTACCGACATTGCGAAGCAGGCTCACAAATACGGCCGCATCGTAGCTGTCTGCCACGTCCTTCGCTACAGCCCGTATTTCAGGGCAATGTATTCCGCGCTCAATGCCGGCATGATCGGCAAGGTCATCAGTATCCAGCACATGGAGCCTATCGAGTGCCGTCACATGGCGCATTCATACGTGCGCGGAAACTGGCGTGATTCGAACATGACCACGCCTATAATCTTGGCCAAGAGCTGTCATGACCTGGATATTCTGCGTTGGTTCGTAGGCAAACCATGCAAGAGCATCGTGGCGGATGGTTCTCTCACTTGGTTCAAGGCTGAAAATGCCCCGGAGGGCGCACCGATGCGTTGCACTGACGGATGCCCTCATGAAAGTACATGCCCGTTCTCGGCGATTGATGTCTATGTGAGAAGGAAGCAACATCTAGGTGTGTTCGACCTGAAGAATTCCAGGGATGAGGCGGAAATCATGAGCAAGATTTCCGATCCGGACAATCTCTGGGGAAGATGTGTCTATCATTGTGACAACAACCAGCCGGATCATTTCGTGAGCGAGATGGTGTTCGAAGACGGTACTACGGCAGCGTTCTCCATGGAAGCGTTCACACCGTTCGGCGGTCGCCGCACGCGTATCATGGGCACGACCGGCTATATCGAGGGCAACGGCTCCGAGTTTACGGTATATGAGTTCCGCAGCAACAAGAAATATCTCTGGAACAAGAAGCTTTCCGATATCCCTGAGTACAAGGGTTCCGGTCATGGCGGCGGAGACATGGCACTGGTATGTGATTTCCTCGAATCTGTCTCATGGCAGGATCCGGACAAGCTCACCAGCACCATCGATGCTTCCATCGAAAGCCATGTAATGGGCTTCCGTGCCGAGAAGAGCCGCCTTTCCCACAAAAAGGTCGACGTAACGAAGTAAGCACGCCCCGGCGGGGGTGGCACCTCTGGAGGTTCGCTGCGCTCATCCCGTCAGGCTGCCGCCTGACACCCATTCACAAGGTCATGGGCGACCATGCCTCCCGAGACTCCACCCCCGGCGGGGCTTTTCTGCCACGTGGTCTTTACTGATGGTCATTTCCATGCAATGTAACTCCCCGTGCGTGTTAAAACGTTTTCCACGCACGTCGTGGTGAAAAAATGTCATGTCGTGCGTAAAATGGCCGGATTTACTCACGACACGACGAATAAGACAACTATTCTTCAATCTCTATCAGGGTGAAAGAGTTGGGGGACATTGAGAGGGTCAGTTTGCCGTCGGTCATTTCGAGAGGGGTTTCGGTGTAGAGCTTGTATTTGTCTGTGACGAAGCTTCTTATCTCTTTCACTTGGGTATTCCGCAGCTCGATATCGAAGGTGCAGGGAGCTATTTTGTTCTTGTCCTCGGCGCAGTTCGTGACCAGAATCGCCATGCGGCCGTCCGGGCCTTTGGCTGCCGTGACATATACGCATTCAAGACCGCCGGTGGAGGAATATACCTGGGTTCCAAGGTCCCGCAATTTCTTCCAGGCATAGAAGGAATAGTACGTCGGCAATGTCGAGAAGGTCGTGAAATCGAACAGGCCGTTGAAGGAAGTATTTGGACGGGCGTCGTAGTACATGAGCATGTCCACGGGGCCATCTTGGGAGACCTGCATCACGGCGGAACAGAAAGCGGCGCCGACATGCGACCTGATCACCTCGGTGGTATACACGTACTCATCGGTCCAGTTCGAGAGATAGTTCCACTCATTAAGAATCATCTCCGCACCGGTGTAGGAATACTTGTCAAGCAATGCTTTCATCTGCCCGTTCTTACGCACGAAAGAGGCCACGCTGCCGGAATAGAAATGATATGAGAAGAAATCCAGCGGCAGTTTGTGCTCGTGGCAATAACAGAGGAAGCGGTCTGCCCAGTCATTGTCCTCACACAATGCAGGGCCTCCGATTTTCAGGTCAGGAAAACGGGATTTGAGATATTTGGAAACCACCTCGTAGAAGCAGAAATATTCACTGTCAGAGCCATTCCATGTCGGAGAATCATTTTTAAGATAACGTCCTGACTTGTAACCGAGATCCGGCTCGTTCCAGATTTCCCAATAGTCGATTCCATATCGGAAACCGTCTGCCCAGCCATCATTGTAATGACGGATAATGTGCTCGCATACCCTTGCCCACTTCTTGTAATCCTTTGGCGGGTATACATCGTACTTTTTCGAAGCATTCTCTATGGACTGCCCCAAACGATAGAATATGCGTGTGCCGGTTGAACGGATTTCGGAAAACAGCTTGTCCGTCAACGTGAAATCATACGACTCGGCGCGTGTCTCATCGGCATTGAAATCAGGAAAGACGCAACTGATGTCAACACACTTGGCCCAAGGAGCATACAACGGTGTGTCATGCATCCTGGCATAGGGAAAAGATGCCGCCTTGTAGGCCTCGAAATTGCCCTTTTTCTGGCTGGCAGGGGCGATTTTGGGACCATTGTTCACAGCATTCATCCGCTTGACCGGTCCCAGCTCGACAGAGGGATCGACCACGACTTGGGAATTGACATTGGCCACAGCCGCGAAGATTGCGACCAATGTCATAATTGCTTTTCGAAACATTTTCAACAAGTTCTAATTGGCAGATTTTACGCAACGGACGGACACACCTGCTGCTTTCGTCAGAGGATATATCTGTTTCGTAAAACCATTGGCATCCGTTGACTTCATAGCGCGCTGGAGTCGTAGACAAGTTGCGTTTCCTGCAGCCATACCTGATTTGATATCACTGGCCCAAATCATAGCATAAGCATCATCGTTACATCTGTAATAACTTTGGCCTTTCGAGTTCCTTCCACCTACTGCCGCGAAGAACAATCCGGAATCTCCATTGAGCGTAAAGCCCGCCTCAACAAGTATCACTTCATGTTCAGGTTTATCACCAGTCGCCTGAAACGCCCAACTAGTAGATTGCGTAAATCCTATATTCATAAGCCCCTCAAGCTCCGTCACCGTAGGCAAACGCCATCCGTCAGGACACGGATTACCGATCTTGCCTTCCACGTAACCAGCCTCATCTTTTGACATTGGCCAGGAAGCCAGTGCCGTTCCTGAGTACCAATCCTTGGAAGCCTTATAGTAGAACTTGTCATCAGCAGGATCAGATGTAGGACCAGCCACACATACATTGCCGCTCGGCGAAGCAGGATAATACGGCTGTCCTTTCGCGCGACCGTATTGATAAAGCAGTCCGTTCAGATGCGCCGCACTATATCCGCAATATACAGGTGCCCACAGAAGAGCCCCAACCTTTATCGGCTTCAATCTAGACCCAGGATAAAGCTCGAAACTGATTGACATATTATATACAGTCCCGGCAACGGCATTGAGAGCCGATTTCAATTTATGGACCGTCTTGTCACCATTGACATCGGTCGTGGTAATATGGATTCCGGAAGCATAATTCTGCGCAGGAATCGCCACGATCACAGGAGTACCGGGTGCGACGCCTTTTTCACCGCAATCCATGACCACGGCAGCAGCCTTTTCCGCGACCGGGGTCAATGCTGAATTTTCAAAATCGACATTAAAATCTCCACTCATGGCTTCATTGCCGGCCGACTTCACGGCAATCGACTTGATATTGTCCTTGTCGGATTCCGTATTGAAGGACAGCTTCAGATAAGCCATCAGGTGATGGAAAGTCAGCGTAGTCTCCCCTTCAGAATATGAGCACATTACAGAACTTGCAGGATCGAATGACCCGGCCACGTATGATTGCGTGGAAGGTATGGTTATGACACCCTCCGCCTTATATGCACTTGCAGGATAGACGGCAGAATACGGAGCGGACATTTCTTTTCCGAACGCGAATAACGCCTGCTTGGAACCGTCCTTGATGACCGCATCGGAAGACGACTCGCCATTGACATTGATCTTGTCCCCCTCAGTCCAGAGAATCGGATATTCCTTCCCGACCTTGTCGCCGAGGATTGTCCTGGTATCGGTGCCGATGACGGCAGTAAGCACGGTTCCGCCATCTGACGGTACTTCAGATTCAGCCTTGTCCGGATTCGCCTCGCTGCAAGACGCGAGAGCGACACAGCAAACCGGAATAATATATTTCAATGTTTTCATGTCAATATCGAATTAATACCAAATATAATCAGACCCGTCTTCTTCATTGAGATTGTCAATTCCCGGATCGGAAGACTCTACCAGAGAAGAGCATATCACATTTTCAAACTTCAGATCAACTGCCTGGATATCAGGCGTATTGTAAACTTTTTTCATATCAATATCTTTTACTTGTTTTTCACACAACGTACGGACACACCGGCAGCTTTCTGCAGTGGATATATCTTCATTGTAAAACCATCTGCTTCGTTCGATGACTTGGAGCGCTGGAGCGACAGACAAGTTGCTTTTCCGGTCTCTGTACCTGACTTGATGTCATTGGCCCAAATCCTGGCATAAGCATCCGCACCACTTCCCCTGTAATAACTTTGGCCTCCCGATGTCCTTCCTCCGACTGCCGCGAAGAACAATCCTGAATCGCCATTGAGAGTAAAGCCGGTTTCTACAGCAACTGCCTCCTTCTGTTCATCAGTTCCGCTTGGGGAGAAACTCCATTTGGTGGATTGCGTAAAGCCGATCTTCATAAGTCCTTCAAACTCAGCCACAGTAGGCACACGCCAGCCGGAAGGACACGGATTGCCGATCTTGCCTTCCACGTAACCTAACTCACCCTCCGACATCGGCCATGAAGTAAGCGCTGTTCCAGAGTACCAGTCCGGGGAATTCGCATAGAACTTGTCGTCAGCCGGGTCGGAGATGGATCCTGCCACACAGATACTGCTGCCTTTCGAAGCCGGATAATATGTCTGACCTTTCGCACGACCGAACTGATACAGCAGCCCGTTAGGATAGTCCGCACTATATCCGCAATATACAGGAGCCCAGATCACGTCCTTTTCCACGCCATCCACAATTTCCTGCACCGTTACAGGTTCCAGTTCAGTTCCAGGATAATAGGTGACCACCTTAACAGGCTCATAACTTACCAGAGGCAATGATGTCACCACGCCGTCCTCAAAGGACTGGAGCCCCAGTTCTTTTTCCATAAAACCGCCGTCGGTGTCGTATAGCACACATTTCACATCTGCATTTTCAAGGGAAACTGTCCGGAAATAAAAGGCATTCATCTTTTCCTGAGACAGGAGCAGATTAGGTGAAAAGCCCAATGAAAGCGTGTCAACACCTTCACCGCC
>OBCQ01000346.1_pt1 | contig 13118 bp, 12 predicted proteins | sample 1517991 | NCBI WGS metagenome assembly OBCQ01 (sample SAMN03418263, study PRJEB22391) | human gut metagenome | biome: human-gut; feature: organic feature; material: feces | host: Homo sapiens | place: Tanzania | collected 2013-01
GAAATTTTCCTTGCAAAGGTGTAGGGTGAGAGCCTATCCACAGATTTCCAAACCATTCCTGAAACTTATCCTTTGTACGACAGTCATAGTAAGCATGGAGCATACTAAGGAATATGCTCTTGCCAAAACGTCTTGGGCGAATGAAGAACAAGTAGTTCGGTTCATCCTCCAACATGGGCAGATACATTGTCTTGTCGACATAATAGTTGTTCTGCTCAATGACTTTCACAAAGTCTGACATTCCATAGGGTACTCTTTTTATTTGCTCCATAACAGTTAGGCTATTAATCTTTCTATGACTACAAAGATAAAGTTTATATCTGAAAATAACAAGCTACATAGCACTTTTTATTTCTATCACGTGCTAAACCACTAATGTATTTTTCCGATATTTCGTATCCCTTCCACTCCCCTCTTTTCTTATCACCTGCATACCCATCAGTTCATTGAGTCGCGCAATGGCGGTGGTGCGCTTTAGATTGAAATGGGTGGCAAACTCGGTGCTGCTGAAGGTGGAATGCGATTGCAGGAAGGCGTCAAGCAGCGGAAGCAGTTGCTCTGTAGAGGGAGCAACGACAGAGGCATTGCGTGCCACTTGGCGAAATGACGGGTTGGCTATGGCATTAAGCAGAGTGTCGCTGGGCTGGAAATTTATGCCGCGCACACAGATTTTGCGTGTGCTGTTGACAGTATCGGGGGAGATGTCGGCATCAGTGCCTATTGACAGACGAAAGCGTCCTATTGACGAGAGGCTCACTTCCTTGCCTTCGTGCATCATGGTGGCCAATACATCGGCAAGGTCTTCGAGAACGTTTGTCACGACACCTCTTGATAGTCCGCTATGGGCGGCTATCTTATCTGCCAACTCTGCATCGCCTACTACATCAGCGTTGACTATACGTGGAAACAACTGAGGCTGATTCGTTTCGCCCTTTTTTGTTGGAGGCTTCACCTGCCATTCAATGTCTATTGCCATAAGAAAATTATTTGAAAATGATTGTTTATTGATAGTAATGGGGAGGCATAGCATGTTAGTTATGCGTTCAGCCAAGGCTGAACGGTGGTAGAAAACAATATACTTTGTGAGGTAATACGTTTTACTCAACCGTTCAGCCTTGGCTGGCGGAAGATGGGAATAAGATTAGTACATCAATGTGCCTGATATGCACCAGTAGCTATTGCTGCCTCCCTCGGGTGCTCCTTGCGGTATCTTCACGCTAAGAGTGTGCTTGCCTGCCTTGAGCGAACCGATGTAGATGTATTCAGGGTTGGTCATAGTGCCCGGGCACCAGTTGGAACGGCTAAGATCGGACGAGCTGAGACCGTTGGAGAAGTTGCCTGAGCAGGGGTTCCAGTTACGGTAGGTGCCGCAATCATCACGCCATGGGATGAAAGTGATGACCTTCTGACCGTCGACATAAATGGTGTTGGGCTTCTGGTTGAACTCGTCACCACCACCCCATCCGCCATGTCCGGTGGTGAGATAGAAGAGGCGCGCATCCTTGACATCCTCCTTAAGCTCGAAGCTCACATTGAGAGAGTCGTTGAGCATGAAGATAGGATAAGGCTGACCTGCCTGCTCCATATAGTTGACAGTGTTGAAGAGCGGAAGAGTCTTAGGCATCTTGCGCTCAGCGTCGGGATAATACTTTATCTTGAGACTAAGGCGATGGCCCTTGGCATCCCAGTTGCCTATGTAGGCACCTATCCATACCTCGCCCTTAAGCTGCTCTGCAACAGAGGTAACCTCAGCCTTGTAGAGCACAGAATCGGTCCATGTCTGTCCGGGCACCTTGTTGTAGTTGAACTTACGCACGCCGAAGCCAGTGAAGAATCGCATAAGCTCCAATGGCACATCATACTTGTCGGTAGAGACGAGGGCATGATAGTCGGTGTCGCCACTGTGGAATGAGGGCACTGACTTGAGGTCGCGCAAGGCATCGATGAACGACTGTGCCTTGTCGGTAGGTATCATGAAGATGGAACCAGTGCGGTCGTAGGCATCGCCGTCGGAATACTGAACAGCCTCTATGAACACCTGGCGGTCGCTGATGTTATCGGGAAGTTTCACTTTCTTGAGCACTACAGTACCGCCTGCACCTACGTAAACCTTGTCAGACTCAAGTGTCTCGGGAAGCTTGGCTCCGTTGAAACAGATAGTCTGCTGGTCGAATACGGGCACGCTTATCACGCCACTCTGGTTGATGGCATAAGTATAGTTGCTGCCGTCGAGATAATGTCCCCAGTCGGATGGGAGCAACTGCGAAGGCTTCTTGACAGCCTGTATGTCGGTAGCCTCCTGCACAGAGTCGCCATTGCGCACAACACGAAGGACAAGACCATCAGGTACACCTACTGCTGCCTGGGGAGTGCCACGGAAAGCAAGGTCGTTGGTATACCACACGTCAATGGTGTTGGAATTGATGCTTGTGCGCACCACCTTGCAGTTGAGTCCAAGATACTTCTCCTCCTTGACCTCGGTGAAGCCCTCGCCATACTCAAATGGAGAATTGGTGTAGACAACCTCTTCGTTGGGCATTATGGCACGACGGAAACTGAGTCGGCGACTATAGTCGATGAAGCTTTCCTGGCGCAGCGACTTCGCTTTAGGCTGCACCACCTTGCCGTCGGAAGCAAGACTCTCAAGCTTCACCTCATCACCGTTCACGGTCATGAGCATACCACCGGGATAGGTCTTGCCCTTGTATACGGAACGGTAGGTTACTGTTATGCCTTTAGCCTTCTTGAGCTTCTTGGCATAGTTTTGCGCTTCGGCTGTGGCTATGACGCACAGTCCGATGAGTAGAGTAAAGATAATTCTTCTCATTTTTTGTTGTTTGGTGTATTTTTAAGTTAGTTGGTGTATATTCGGAGTTATACATTGGGTTGTTTGGCTGCAAATATACAAAAAATACCACTTAGAGCCAAACGAGTAGGTAGTAAGTTGGCTCTAAGTGGTATTTTTGATATACTTAGAGCCAAAATAATTGTATTATCGATTATTTGTTGTATTTTTGCAAGCGATAGCATCATTGAATGTTTACACATTAAAAACTATTATTTTATGAAGAAGACTTTATTATTTTTCGCGATGCTGCTTTCGGTGACTGTGGCATCGGCAAAGGACAACAAGGCTGTTGAGATGACAACAGTAGAGACAACATGCACTACATCTGAATATGAGGCTCAGAATGATGGCAAATGCCAGAAAAAAGAGGAGAAGAAGTGCGATAAGAAGAAGTGCGAACAGACTAAGTGCAAGGACGGAAAGAAGGCTGATTGCTGCAAGAAAAAGGCCGAGAAGAAGGCTGATTGCTGTAAGAAGAATACTGAGAAGAAGGCTGATTGCTGCAAGAAGAATACTGATAAGAAGACTGATTGCTGCAAGAAGAAATAAAGAGTTAAGAAGATTAGAAGTTAAGGAGTTAAGGAGTCAGAAGTTAAGCCGTATGCATTGGTAATGGCTTAACTTCTGACTCCTTACCTTCTGACTCCTTTTATGGGAACAACAGTTTGCGGTCGCGATCGGCTGCAGGTACTGTCCACTCCTTAGGCGTAAAACACCAATTGTTGTGGGGCTTAGGAGTTATGGGCGAATGCTTGCGCACATATTGAATGATGTAGTCGCGCAAGGTGTAATCGCCACGCCATAAGATACGCTTTTCGAGGTCGGCCTTGTTGATGCCGGCACCATCGGTGAGCATACCACCACCTCCTGCAGCACGATAGCTGTTGACAGCTACTTTATATGTGCGGTTATCGTCAAACGGAGTGCCATCAGCCATGCTCTTTATAATGATACGACTGCCAAAAGGCTTGGTTGCATCAACCTCGTAGATGATGCCAGCAGCACTGTCAAGATTATAGAACGGTGTGGCAAGACCAAAGAACTTATCGCGCTTAGCGTCGCCACTGTTAATCTTAAGCAGATGGTCGGCGGGTGATGTCATTGTTGTCACCCATCCATTATAACTCTTCTCAAGATAGCGGCGTATCTCACTGCCAGACAGCGACATCATGCAGAGGTCGTTCTCATAGCTATAAAGCTTGTACATATCGCTAAGCGAGGCAGCACCCTCCTTAACAGTAACGTCGAAGGACAGCGGACTGGCAAAGGATATGTCGGCACCACTCGTAGAGAGCATCACATCGTGGATGAAATCGACGAGAGAGCTTGGACCGAAATAGCAGTCGCGAGAGGTCATTGATGTGGTGAAACTGCCTATCTCGGTAGTGACATACTTCTTTACCTCATTTATCTGGCTGTCGAAAGCAGCCATATACTTAGAGTCGATGCTGCGGTTGGCAACGTCGACAATACTTACGTTAATCTTTTTATCACCCTTCTTGCTAACCTCAATCTCCGCGTCAGCCACACGCATGGCGTTGTTGGCAGGGTTGACGATAAGAGTCTTGGAACCGTCGCTGCTCGTTATCTCCTCGTAGTGAGTAGTGTGGTCGTGACCGTAGAAGATGATGTCGAAGCCAGGCACCGTGCGGGCAATATCGGCAGTGGCATCGTTACGACTGCCATTGGTAAGGCTATGGTCGTTGACTCCGGTATGGAACAGACCAACGATAAGGTCGGGACGCTCCTTCTTCTTAACAATGTCAATCCACTTGCGGGCAGAAGCTACAGCATCCTCAAAGCGCAATCCGCTCCACAGTTGCTCAGAGAGCCATGACGGCACACCAGGAGTGATGAGTCCGATGACGGCTATCTTTATGCCATCGCGATTGAACATGACGTAGGGCTTAAGATAAGGCTCACCCGTGGCAGCACTCACCATGTTGGCAGCAAGCATAGGACACTTCAGCTCGCCAATCCACTTGTCGTAGACAGCATGTCCCGTCTCCACATCATGATTGCCCATAGTTTGAACATCGTAGCGAAGATAGTTGCTCACACCAGAAGCCACATTCGGCACATCAGTCTTCTCATAATTATAATAGGTGACAACGGGCTGACCCTGCAACACATCACCAGCGTCCATAAGCAGCAAGCGGTCGCCATAGATATTGCGCAAAGAGTCTACATACGAAGACACACGCGCAAGCGAGCCTTCAGTAGGCTGCTGGCGCACGAAGTCGTAGGGAAAGAAACGACCGTGAACGTCGGTTGTCTCTATCATTCTTAGTTTAACGGTCTTGCCTTTCTTTGGTGCGGCAAGCGTATTGGTGGTGGTTGCCATAGCCAAGAGCAAGGCAAAAAAAGTCTTAGTGAGATTTGTTTTCATTTATTCAATGTCAAGTTCTACGGGGCAATGGTCGCTGCCATAGATTTCGGTATGTATGGATGCAGATGTCAGGCTGTCGCGCAGACGTTCGGACACAATGAAATAGTCGATGCGCCATCCTGCATTCTTCTCACGGGCACGGAATCGGTATGACCACCATGAATATGTAGGGTCGTCGGGATGAAGCGTGCGGAAGGTGTCGATGAAGCCATTGGCAAGAAGATTAGTCATCTTCTCGCGTTCCTCATCGGTGAATCCTGCATTCTTGCGATTGGTCTTGGGATTCTTGAGGTCTATCTCCTGATGTGCCACATTAAGGTCGCCGCAAAGGATAACCGGCTTCTTGCTGTCCAAATCCTTGAGATAGGCAAGGAAAGCCTCCTCCCATGTCATGCGGTAGTCAAGTCGGCGAAGTCCGTCCTGCGAGTTGGGAGTGTAGCAAGTGACAAGATAGAACGAAGGCATCTCGAGAGTGATGACACGTCCCTCATGGTCGTGCTCATCAATGCCTATGCCATAAGTAACGGAGAGAGGAGTGTGGCGGGTGTATATGGCAGTGCCAGAATATCCCTTCTTGTCGGCATAGTTCCAAAAAGATTCATACCCCGGGAATTGCAGGTCGAGTTGTCCTGCCTGCATCTTTGTCTCCTGGAGACAAAAAAAGTCCGCGTCGAGCGCACGGAAAGAGTCTTCAAACCCTTTCTGTACGCACGCACGCAGACCGTTAACGTTCCATGAAATAAATTTCATTATAATGTATTTTATATGTCTTAGTTAGACTTCACGCATGTGATGATAAGCGGACGGAAGTAGGTAGACGCAAACGAGTTGCTGTAGTAGTCAACAGGCTTCTTGTCGATTGTTATAGACGCGAGAGCCATATTGAACTGGAACGAGCGGTTGGTTACGCTGTATGCACCTCCGTAGTAGTTAAGCAAGAACACGAAATATACATCGTGTGTTGTACCGCCATAGCTAAGAGTCTTCTTGATGAACATCGACTGGCCAGTAGCCTTGAGTGTATAGAAATCGCTGTTCACACACAACGGGTTAACAATAAACTGATAGCCAGCGCTTGTGATAAACTGTGTGCTTGGCACATAGTAAGCGCAGCGGATGTCCTCGGGAGCCAACATACTGATAGCAGTGCGAAGCTCGCGCAACTGTGTAGCCTCGGTTGTAATCTCGCCCTTAGAGACATTGATGGCAGAGTCGAGCATATTGATAGGGAAGTTGCGGATGACGAAGGTTGAGTCGGTATTTACCGACCATGTGGTAACCAATGAGTCAACAGGAACATATTTATTGCCACTTGCGTTAGGTTGGTTCACCACAACCTTGCCTGTGTATGTGCCAGCCATCTGCTGCATGCACTGACGCTGTACGTCCACAGTTACTGAATAGTCCTCACCATCAGTATTGCATGATGTAAATGCGAACGAAACTGTAATGATGCTCACGAAGAGCATGAAGAGAGTTTTAAGATTTTTCATTGTTTTTGATTGTTATTTTTATATGATAAAAGTTGCACTGCATGAATAAGGGCAATCTCTGCCCCACTCTACATACTTATAATGCAAGCTTTGGAAAAGCATTGCATGAAGGAAGCAACTTTTTTTCTTGTTTTCTTAAAACTTGTGAGAGTCGGAGTTGATGAGATTCATAAATTCCTGACGAGTCTTGGCCTGCTCGAAAGCTCCAGAGAAATCGCTTGTCATGGTTATCGAACCCATCTTCTCCACACCGCGCATCTGCATGCACATGTGCTTGGCCTCTATCACCACCATCACGCCAAGCGGATGGAGAGTCTGCTCGATGCACTCGCGTATCTGCTGGGTGAGTCGCTCCTGCACCTGAAGACGATGGGAGAAGATGTCGACAACACGTGCTATCTTGCTAAGACCAGTGATATAACCATTGGGGATATAAGCCACATGTGCCTTGCCATAGAACGGAAGCATGTGGTGCTCGCAAAGCGAGAACACGTCGATGTCCTTTACTATGACCATCTGGTTGTAGTCCTCCTTGAAGAGGGCATCGGTCAACACCTTGTGAGGGTCCTGCTCATAGCCACGTGTGAGCACCTGCATTGCCTTAGCCACACGCATTGGAGTCTTCTGCAATCCTTCGCGCTCAGGATCTTCACCAAGAAGCGAGAGCACTGACTTGTAGTGGGATGCGAGGTCGTCGAGACCTTCGCGGTATTCGGGAGTTGTCATATTGAATTTTGAGTTTTGAATTTTGAGTTTTGAATTATTGCCGAAGGCAATTTTGAGTTTTGAATTTTGAATTTTGAATTTTGAATTATTGCCGAAGGCAATTTTGAATTATGAGTTTTGAGTTTTGAATTTTGTAATCAGAGTTTTCAATTCGAAATTGAACAATTCAAAATTCAAAATTGAACAATTCAAAATCGGCATAGCCGATAATTCAAAACTCAAAATTCAAAACTCAAAACTCCTAATACGCTACAGTTATCTTGCCGCTCACGATGCAAGCCTGCTTGTAGCCCATTTTCTTAACCTGATAGAGCACAGCATTAGCCTCCTCGTAGGTGCGGAAGTTGCCTATACGGCATATCCATCGCGGAGAATAGAAATGCACATATACGGGCTGGCTTGGGAAAGCCTGCTTCACAGCGTTGCCGGCATTCTGAGCCTTAATCTTGTCGTTGCGCGAGTTGCCTCCTGCAAACACCTGCACACGATAGCCATTCACCTTGTAGGAGCGGCGCATCACCTTCTTGCGCATGTCAACAGCAACCGACTCAGTGTCAGAATCAGATGAGTCTTCCTTGTGCGAGTTAGAGTGCTCGGGTTTGTTGGCATCGGCATGTTCTGTCTTTTTGGCTTCAACATGTGTTGAGTCGCCATTATGTTGTGTGGCGGTATGCTTTGATTGCGTCGCCTCGTGATTGTTCTGCTTTTTGGTTGGAGTGTTGTTGTTCTTGTTAACCGTAGTGTTTGACGGTTTGCCGACAGGTTCTTGAGTTCTTGCGCTTACATTGGCGCTATTTACCAGTTCTTCTATTTCGCGACTTTGTGTCACAGTGACATTCGCCTTGCCATCACGCTTCTCTTGCAAGTGCTTTGTATAGGTCTGGGCTTGTGCAGATGCCATTATGCAGAGCAGCAAACTGAAAAGAAATGAAAAACGTTTCATCTATATTATATAATAATGTGTAAAATCGAAAATCAGTGAGACCGCGATACCATGTGCTGGTTCGCAGTCCCACTGTTTCTTTTTAATGGTTGCAATCGCTATGGATTACTTCTTCCAAGCGTCGATGATACCCTTGAAATCAGCGCACTTCAAAGAAGCGCCACCGATCAAGCCACCGTCGATGTTAGGCTTAGAGAAGAGCTCAGGAGCGTTGCTTGCCTTGCAGCTACCACCATAAAGGATAGAAGTCTCCTCAGCAGCCTCCTGGCCATACTTCTCAGCTACGATAGAACGGATGTAAGCAAGCATCTCCTCAGCCTGGTCAGAGGTAGCAGTCTTGCCTGTACCGATAGCCCAGATTGGCTCATAAGCGATGATGATGTTCTTCCAAGCCTCAGCGTCGAGGTGGAATACAGAGCCTACGAGCTCAGCCTTAACAACCTCGTTCTGCTTCTCAGCCTCGCGCTCCTCGAGAGTTTCACCGCAGCAGAAGAGAATCTTCAAGCCGTTAGCAAGAGCGAGGTCTACCTTCTCCTTCAAGATCTCAGCTGTCTCGCCGTAGTACTGACGACGCTCTGAGTGGCCGAGGATTACATACTGTGCACCAGTGCTCTTAACCATTTCGGCAGAAACCTCACCAGTGTAAGCACCCTTAACCTTGTCGGCGCAGTTCTCAGCACCAAGACCTACTACTGAAGAATCCAATACGTTGGCAACAGAAGCCAAGTGGATGAACGGAGTGCAAATCACTACGTCGCAGTTAGGCTTGTCAGCTACAAGTGCCTCGTTGATTTCCTTAGCGAGAGCAACACCATCCTGCAGGTTCATGTTCATTTTCCAGTTACCTGCTACAATTTTCTTTCTCATTTTCTTTTTTGATTTAAAGATTTGAAATATTCTGTTCTCTTTACGTTTACGTTTTACCCATTTCGACCATGCCCACAAGCGGTCGGCAATAGTGAGCAAGAGCAATGGCAGGACGAAGGTGAGTGCCACCTTGAGTATGCGCGATGCCATGCTGCCATTGTCGGGCATACTGCCTATGGAGAGTTGGCTCAGCGGAGCCGTAAGCTCGTCATTCTGTGGCAGAAGGTTATGGCTCCACTTGCCTATTATAGTTCCGTCCTTCAGCAGTAGGAGTCCGGGATTGGAGCGAATTATCGTCTTCAGCGTTGTCTCGTCGGTGAGGCAGAACGGATACTCAGCGCCAGTGATGTCGCGCCAGCGGTCGATGTCGCTTGCCGATGATGCCGTGAGACAATAGAAGGGCACATTATGCTCCTGTGCATACTCATACACTTGGTCGATGTCGCCAAAGTTGCCATCATCGGCTCTTGAGAGCGAGGGCGACACAAGCAAGAATGTGTAGCCACGCTGTGTGAGCACCGAATCGGTTATGTCCTCACCCGTATCACATGAGGTCATGAAGAAGTCATGGATGGGCGGTTCGTATCCTTGCTTGGTGACAACTGAAATGGCATCGACAAACTCCCATGTGGAGTCGGGATAGTTGTCGAGCGTGAACTCCTTGGTAGTGCCATCCTTTCGCATAAGGAATGTTGTGGCATACTCGGTCTTGGGAGCTCCAGGCGGTATGACCATTGCTTGCTTAATGTTCACGCCTATATGATAGGGGCGAAAGTCGAACGTGGGCAGTGAATACAGGCACCACAGACTTGTGGCAAGCGTGTAGACCACCGCATAGTTCATCACTATCCACTGGTTGGACTTGGATATGAGCCTCAACATCTTGCCTGGCCGCCAAGCCACAATGGCGGCACATGCTATAAGCACAATGTTCTTGAGCAGAGTCTCGCCGTTGGTAAGCACAAAGGCATCGCCAAAGCATCCGCAATCCTTCACGGGGTCGGCAAAGTAAATCCACACCGTGAGCAGAGTCATCACCGTCATCATAAGCAGCACAAGGCGCGACACTATCAGTCGGCGTATGGCAAAGAGCATGAAGATGCCAAGCGAGAACTCCACTGCGGAGAGCAATACGGAGGCAATGAGTGTGACCCAAGGCGACACAATGCCAGCCATATCAATAGCCGCAAGATAGTCTTGAAGCTTATATTGTGTGCCAAGAGGGTCGATCGACTTCACGTAGCCAGAGACTATGAACGTGAGTGCGAGCACCAAGCGGCATAAGTTGACTATTATTGTCATTTAAAGCTTTTCAAAACTTAAAATTCTCTATGTTTTTATTCCTCTATGGTCTTTATAGCTCCGAAGCAGGCATAGTTGATGATGTCCATGTAATTGGAGTCGATACCCTCGGACACGAGAGTGCCACCCTGAAGGTCTTCCATCTCCTTCACGCGCTGTATCTTGGTGAGTATAAAGTCGGTATAGCTGCTCACTCGCATGTCGCGCCATGCCTCGTTGTAGTCGTGGTTCTTGCGCAACATAAGTTGCAAGCATTCCTTGGCATGAGTGTCGTACATCTGCATAGCCTCCTCGGGGGCTATGTCGACGGTATCCACAAAGCCATGCTCAAGCTGTATGAGTCCGATAATGCCATAGTTGATAAGTGCTATAAATTCGGGGCGTATGCCCTCGCCCACAAGCGATGTGCCTGTGGTTTCAAGCGAGCGAATGCGCTTTGCCTTTATGAAAAGCTGGTCGGTGAGCGACGATGGACGCAATATGCGCCATGAAGCACCATAATCATGGAGCTTCTTCTCGAAGAGCACCCTACACTCCTGCATAACGCTCTTGAACTGTTCCTCCGTCTTGCGGAATTGTTCTTCTGTATTGGTCATATTTCTTTAAGTCGGCACAAAAATACAAATTTCCTGTGATATATACAAGAGCAACGCCGAAATTAGTGCTCTTTCTGGCGCATACGTATCATTCTCACCACTCCACACATGGCCTCATAGCGCGCCTGGAGCGAGTCGCGCTTAACAAGAAGGAGGTTGTGGCGATAGCGGTCCTGCTCTTGATTTATCTGCAAGCCTATCTCCTGCAGCTGCACATCGGTCTTTGCCACATCCTCCTGAGCCATCTTAAGCGACGCCCCATGCCATATCTCCAAAGCATGTCGACGGGCCTCTATGGCCTTGGGATAGCGGTCGCGCAACAGCGTGATTGAGTCGAGCGTTACACGATAGTTGCCGCTCTTGTAGAGCGAATCGATTTTGGCGAGCAAGGGCTTCGCACGGTCTTCGTCAGACTGTGAGCACGACGAGAGCAACATGGTTGCTAACGTTATTAACAATAGAATATGTTTCATTATGCCGACAAAAGTACAACTTAATACTACGATGTGCAAATAAACCACCCAACTATTAACACTCATTACCACAAATGACAGTATGAACATGAAAATAATACTACTAAAATATGCTTTTTCTTGCATAAAATACGTAACTTTGCCGGACATTAAAAAAAACGCATACAACTAAACTGTTCAAAGTACTCAGTAATAATATTCGGCAAATAACATGCTAATGACATACAGGATATCTCTTCTTACAACAATCGCAGCATACATACTGCTGCCCGTTCGCGCCCATGCCCAATATGCTTGGCAGGGGACCGAACGCACATCGTCGCAACCACAACTTGACGAAGACATTGAATACAAAGTGGAGAGTCAGATATCATTGAGCAATGACAAGACACCATTATGGCTCAATGCTAACAAATACGGACTCTCATCGCTTGACAAGACCAACGGATATATGCGCACCGCTATAACACGACCATTGCAAGCCGACTCAGCAAGACGCTGGGCCATAGGCTATGGGGTTGATGTGGCGGTGCCGGTGAACTATACCTCCAACTTTGTGGTGCAGCAAGCCTTTGTGGAGGCAAGATGGCTGCATGGTGTGCTTACTTTAGGCTCTAAAGAATACCCTATGGAACTTAAGAACCAACATCTGAGTTCCGGATCACAAACATTTGGCATAAACGCACGTCCGGTGCCACAACTACGCATTGCACTGCCTGAATACTGGCAACTGCCTTTCGCAGGCGGTTGGCTCCACCTTAAGGGACACTTGGCATACGGCATGATGACCGACAACTCATGGCAGCATGAGTTTACAAAGAAACAGAGCAGATATGCCGACAATGTGCTGTATCATTCAAAAGCGGGGTATATCAAGATTGGCAACGAGAGTTCAAAGAGTCCACTATCGTTGGAACTCGGACTCGAAATGGCTGAGTTGTTCGGCGGAAAAATATTTCGTCCCAACAAGGATGGGGTGATGGAACGCATTCCTACCAACACCGGACTTAAAGCATTCTGGTATGCTTTCGTGCCAGGAGGCAAAGACGCCACCGACGGTATGTACTCCAACAACGAGGGCGACATATTGGGAAGTTGGGTGATGCGCGTCAACTACGACAAGGAGTTGTGGAGACTCTCGGTATATGCCGACCATTTCTTCGAAGACCATAGCCAGATGTTCTTTCTCGACTACAATGGCTATGGCCAGGGCGAAGACTGGAACAAGTGGGTGAAGAACAAATACTTCATGTATGCACTGCGCGACATAATGCTCGGAGGAGAACTTAACTTGAAGAATGGCACATGGCTACGCTCCGTCGTATTGGAGTATCTCTATACAAAATATCAAAGCGGACCATACAACCACGACCGCACACAGAACATTAGCGACCACGTGGCTGGTAGAGACGACTACTACAACCATAGTGTATATACCGGTTGGCAACACTGGGGACAAGTGATGGGCAATCCATTATACC
>OBCQ01000348.1_pt1 | contig 13049 bp, 10 predicted proteins | sample 1517991 | NCBI WGS metagenome assembly OBCQ01 (sample SAMN03418263, study PRJEB22391) | human gut metagenome | biome: human-gut; feature: organic feature; material: feces | host: Homo sapiens | place: Tanzania | collected 2013-01
GATACGACATCACCCAGCGCCTGCAAGCCGCAATACACGGACATTTTCAGGAGCCGCCCCATACGGCGCCGCAAATTGGCATCGGTTATCACCGGTTTATAGTCAGGTTCGGACGCGGACAAAGGCAGCGCCGCCGCACCGGCTATATAACATGGTTTCTCCGGAACTATCATCAACTTGCTCATACTCTGGAAAATATCAATGATACACAATTGCCGCTGAAACCGAATGCCGAAGACATGGCATGATTCGCATGCAACAACCCGATTCCGTCATAAGGCACCAGACCGGTTTCTTCAACAGGTCTCCCCCACTTTATCTGTCGCATAAACCCGAAATCATTGGTTTCCAATGCCTTGCACACCAACGCTGCTTCAATTCCTTCGGACGCGCCAAGCGTATGCCCGATGAACGGCTTTACGGAACTGAACGGCGGAACGCAGCCTCCGAAAACCCGCAACATGGCATTGCTCTCGGCAAGGTCATTCACCTGAGTTCCGGTACCATGGGTATTCACAAAGCCGATTTCACCCGGTTCCAGTCCCGCAAGTTCCAATGCGGCTTTCATTGCCAATCCAGGCCCTATTCCCTCAGGCGTGCTGGCCGTCTGATGATACGCCTCATTGGCATTGCCCCAGCCCGAAACCTTACAGTAAGGACGTTCTGATTCAGCCGTAAGTACCAGATAACCTGCACCTTCACCAAGATTGAGACCCGCGCGGTCTTCACTGAACGGACGGCAGATTTCCGGATCAAGGATGCGGAGCGAATTGAATCCGTTCAATGTGAAACGGCACAGGGAATCCACACCCCCGACGATGGCGCAGTCAGCCATACCATGGCGTATCATTCTGGCTCCCAGCATTATGGCGTTGCCGGCGGCAGAACATGCTGTACTGACAGTCGACACCAGGGACGGCTCATTTATAATATCCTGGTTCACAAGGAATTTCACCATGGCGGAAGTCACGGCACCGGGCGAATGCATTTTAAGGAGTTCCGCATTCCCTTCCTCCAGATTCTGACGATGCGCCGACCAGAACACTTCGCTCAAGTCCATTCCTCCTACGGAAGTACCTGATATGAAGACAGTTCTGCCATTTGTCCTGACACCTCTGGAAACGGCATCCGAGACAGCCTCCTTGACAGCCTTCAGGCCCAGAAGAACTGTCCTGCTTACAATCTCATCCGGATTGATACCAAGTTCCGTTTTAAGTTCAGTATCAGACAGATGCACCTCCCCTACCGGGGAATCTACACGTGTTTCGATACGTTCCGGCTTGGCAAGACGCGAACACCCCAGGAGCATACTGGAGACCGTTTCCCCAAGATTGCCCCCGGCAGCCGAAACCACGCCGGCCCCGCTCACGTATACATTCCGGCTCAAGATTATTTGTTCTGGTTAGCCCTGATACAGTCGGCCATAGTCTTGACCGAATAGAACACCTGCTTTCCTTCGGCAGGATTCTTCAACTTGATGCCGTAATCCTTATCCAGAAGGAGTATAATCTCCAGAGCATCAATCGAATCCAAGCCCAGACCATCCTCGCCGAAAAGCGGAGCCTCCGGGTCAATGTCTTCAGGTGTAATCTCTTCAAGATTCAGCGCGTCAATGAGTTGCGCTTTCAATTTTTCTATCAGCTCGTCCATATAAATTTCAAATTAATTCTCACAAAAATAGCCATAATCCGCTGCAACTGCAAGATGTCAGTTCTGCCGCTCCAGAAGTTTGAACACAGCCTCATATTTGCCTGCAATGCAGTCGAAATATCCTGTCATACAATATTTGAGGTCCTGCGCAGCCATCATCAGTCCGGCATATTGACGGATGTCGCGCATCTGCCTGTCATCCGACCAGAACCACGTATTTTCCCCTTTGATATGATGCCGGATAGAAACTTCACCGGCAGCCACATTCGGCAGAGTATATACGAAAACGGCAGGACTGGCGCCAGCATCTCCCTCACTATCAATAACCTGCTGATGTTTCATATCCGTATCGAGACAGCCGTACCGACCAGACAAAACCATTCCGCATTCTTCCTCGCCGAAGTCAATGCCCTCCAGCAGCCTGTCAGCAGCGACATATGCCAGCTTGCAGAAATCATCCATCTTGTAGAACTTCATGTTCTGCCCTCCTCCGGCCTTGAACGCATCTCGGATAAACGCATGATAATCAGCATTTTCATCAGCAAAAACAACTTCGCCGTCCACATTCACGCTGCCGTCGCCGATTACCACCTCCCTGCATTCACGAACATCAACATCCACCGATACTACGACTTCACCGTCACCGCTGCCGCCCGATTCCAATGTCACCGCAGCATTGGTCCCGCCGAACCCCGAAGCCGTTTTAAGACAATGACGGACAATGTTTTCGCCCAATTCGCGGTTCGCGGCGGACACGTTCAACGGCATTGGCACGCCCAATTCGGAAAAACCTGCCGTTCCGGCACAAACACCTCTTTTCAATTCCTCTGCGGCAATGATTGTTTCAATGACTCCCGAAGCGCCCATCGTATGGCCGAAATATGGCTTGAGGCTCTGGGCCGGAACATCTTGCAGTCCGGCAAGCGAGGCTGCCTTCGATTCCATTTCATCATTGTATGCCGTGGCGGTACCGTGCATCTGCAACATGTCCAGATGCTGGGGAATCACCCCTGCCTCATCCATAGCCCGGCGCATTGCGAAATACAATCCGTCACCAGTTCTGGACGGGCCTGAAATATGGTTGGCATCATCTGTTATCGCTCCGCCTGAAATCGCCACGTCACTGTCGGAAAGGCGGTTCCTTGTCAGAAGGATTGCCCCGCATGCTTCGCCCAGATTCAGGCCGCAGCGTGATGCGTCATAAGGCCTGCAGACCTCGTCGCCCAATGATTTGAACGAAGCGAAACCACTGGTAATGAATCGGTTTTGTGTATCCACACCGACTACGACTGCATTGTCACAAACGTCGGAAAGAATCATTCTTCTGGCGATTACGATGGCTGAAACGCCGGAGATGCAGGCATTGGAAATGACCCTGATGCGCGCAGCCGGAAATCCGGTCATCGCCCCTATTCGGGATGCCATCTGCCCGAAAAGCAGCGGGTCGTCATCTGCCGGGACCCGAGGGCCTTCCCCGCATCGGCCTTCCAGAAGGGAAACATTGCCCTTGGCTGAAGCGATTATCATCATCGTCCGGCCGTCAGGAGCGGCAGCAAGAACATTCTTGACACATTCAGCTGCAAGGAGTTCCGCACGTGTATACCCTTCGCCGCACTTTACGCGGAGAGCTGTATAGACTGACTCGGGAATTATCCCGGCCATCACGGAAGATTGCGTGACGCGCGGATCCGTGCACAGTTTCACGCCGCTTTCGCCACGCAGAACCGCATCCATGTTCCGCTGCACGCCTTCACCCAGCGAAGTGATCATCGCCGCAGCTGATATGTAAACCTTTCCTTTCAGCATTTCATTTCAGGACACAACGGATAAGACTATGTCCATATCCCAGATTATCAATGATTTCCACAATCTTCAGACCGGCATTGCCAATCATGTTTTCGAGGTCTCCGCTGAAGAACATCTTGCTGTTTCCGTTCGCCATCGCCGTGAAATAGACGCTTGTCTGCGCCAAGTCGAACGAAGCTGTGTCAAACCTCTGCCTGTCCCACAATGTCTCCATGATAAATACCTGTGTATCAACAGTTATGCTCTTCGCGACGCGGGACAATATGCTGACGACCTGTTCCTCGGAAAAGCAGTCCAGAAACTGGCTCATCCACACCACGTCGAAACCGCCAGGAATCGCCGTCTCAGGCTTGAGGAGGTCGCCCGCGTGGGTATGTATCCGTTCAGCTCCAGGTTTACCGTCAATGTTTTTCTCCAGCATACCGATCTGCTGAGGCAGGTCCATGACGGTAACATTGACATCAGCGTATTCGGAAACGCACTTCAACGCAAATCTTCCGGTGTTGCCGCCGATATCGAGAATGCCGGCAGGATTGTCCGCAAACACGTGAGGCAGAGCTTCTTCGAAAGAATTGTCCGAATAGAAATGGTCGAATCCGAACCAGCTTTTCTGAATTTCCGGCTCCAATGAGGAGAGCCCTTCGTACAATGTCGGCCAGTTTCCAAGTTCTTTGAGCCCGGCGGGTTTCCCTGTCTCTATCGCCTCGTCCAGATGGAACATGCCCTTATAGTTCACGTCATGGTTGAAGTCAATGTCGGCTTTCACCATAGGGTCATTCAGCAGGAACCACCCTATCTTGGAAATAGTGAAACGACCGTCGTTGTAAAATACCGTTCCGGCCGTGAGAGACGACTCCAGAAGGACCTTGGTCCCGTACATTGAAATGCCTGACGCTGAAGAGATTTCAGCGATGGTAAGGCCGGAAGGATTTTTTCTGCCCGCTTCTTCCAACATGGCGAAAATACCATATTTGATCATCAGGCGGCTGACCTGAAAGACAATCGGCGCAAATGCAATCTGATGTGCAACACGTTGGGCATCAGCGGCCGACATCCGGTACCCGTTATATTTCTTGTCCATAATAATCAGAGGTTCATTTATTTCGCAATCCCCAGAAATCATAGTAATTATACCATTGTTCAGGATGTGCAGCAAGTTCTTTTTCCAATGCCCGTACAAATTGTTCAAGGACAATGTTTTCCGCACCTTTCCGGTGCTCGGGCTGATCAATCATTGAAAATGAGAAGCGGTAGGTCATGTGCGGCTCGCGTACGGAGAAATAGAGCAGCACCGGAACACGCATCCGCGCGGCCAGATGGAATACGCCGAACGGGAACTTGGCCTCGCGCCCCATCAATGATGATGTCATGAGTTTCTCTTCATTGACATACCTGTCGCCCAGGAAACATACCAGTTCTCCCCTGTCCAGCGCCTCGGTTATCATGAAGATATGCGCGAGATTGTCCTTGTTCACAGGTATTATCTTGAACGGGGCGTCGGACTTCTGGTTTTCTTCCAGAACTTCCTTTATATCAGCATGTTCATTGTCATACATCACGAGGTTCAGCTTGGTGCCGTACCGCTTGAAAAACGGTTCTCCTGCAGCCCAGTTGCCGAAATGCGCACCGATTATAATCGCGCCACGTCCTGCCTCGACGGCATCTTTCAGCAAGTCGAAATCCTCGAACTTATAGTTGTATCTGTCTGATAATCCGGAAGATATCGCCACTTTGTCAATGATTGACTGTCCGAAGGAAAAGTAGTTCCTGAAAATGAAAGCCGCCGACTTCAGCCTGCCGTAGCCGAGAATTTTCCGTGCATATCGCCAAATGTCGGCTGTCGAGGAAGGTGCTGCCGCAATGAAATACAGGGCGACAAAGAACAGCAGGAAATATGCGGCCTTCACGCCGCAATGCCTTATCAGAAAAATGAATATCTGATAGCCCGTCTTTCCTCCCCGGGATTTTCCCTGCCATTGTTCCGCCATAGGTCCAATGTTTACTGACGGGTTTCTGCCCCTGAAATCTTTCCGTAAAGAAAGTCATAGAAATCGGAAAATGTCCGGATTCCGGCGAAGTCTTCCTTCTTCATGACATAACCGAAATTCTTCTCGACGAGCACCACGATGTCCACAATGTCCAGACTGTCCAGGTCCAGCACTTCCATAAGTGGTGCATCAGGCTGCATATCAATGATATCCGCCTCAAATTCTTCAGACAATATATTATTGGCTTTAGTGACAAGTTCTTCTTTGGTCATCATGGAATCAGCATTAAACATCCAAAATTCTCCTCAATATCAAGTTTACGAAGTTATAGCATTTTTTCGGCTTGTGCAAATCGGAGAAATAATATAAATTTGGATAATTTATCATTGACAATGAACTTTTCCGCTTCATATATACGCCTTACCCTCTTCACCGCCGCTGCAGTCCTCCTGCAAGCATTTGCCTTTCCTCTTGCTTACGGAATGGAATCTGCTCCGGATTCCTCAAAATTCGGGCATAGAATGGGTATAGACACGCGTGGGGCATGGCTGATCCCGACCAATGATTTTTTTCGCGGAGAGAATTATCTGGGGCATCGTTTGAACAGCGCTGCATCCTTCCACCTGAAATATGCATTCACTTTTCCGTCATGGAGCCGTGAGGGGTTATTGCATCCAACTGCATATCAAGGCATTGGAGTTGCGTGCAATACATTTTTCGACCACGAGGAAATCGGCACCCCGGTTGCCTTATATGTTTTTCAGGGAGCCAGGATTGCAGACATCGGGCCGAAACTTTCACTGGACTACGAGTGGAATTTCGGCATTTCTTATGGATGGCATCCGTACGAGGGCCCGTTCGGTTCGTCCGGCACTGCCGACAGTTCAGTCGGCGCAGACAGGCTCAATGACAAGAACACCGTCGTAGGTTCCAAGTTCAACGCATATATCAATGCCGGGCTGATGCTGACGTGGCGGGTCGCCCCTTCACTTTCATTGAACGGAGGCATTGACCTGACACATTTTTCGAATGGAAACACGAAGTATCCGAACGCCGGTGTGAATTGTCTTGGCGCGAGGCTCGGGGCGGTTTACGGTTTCGGTAATGCCGGTCGTAACGGAATGAACAGCAGTCTTTTAAAAGCCTCAACCAGGCACAAGGAAAGATTCATTGACAGACTATCCGTCGATGCCGTCATCTACGGTTCCGTCAGGGCCAAAGGCATGATTTACAATGGTCAGGCCGAGATTGCCAAAGGCAAATTCGGGATTCTCGGGGTAAATGTCAATCCTCTTTATAAGGTCAGCCGCTGCTTCCAGGCAGGTATTTCGGCCGATATCCAGTACGACGAAAGCGCCAACGTCTTCGACCATGTGGCTGATGAACGTAGAGATGACGGCAGTATACAGTTTTATAGACCGGCATTGCGGGAGCAGATTGCAGCAGGCCTTTCGCTCCGCGCAGAACTGACAATGCCGATTTTCTCCGTAGCAATCGGTTTCGGTCACAATGTCATCTACAAGGGACGCGACATGACAGGATTCTATCAGCTCGCAGCCCTCAAGGCCCACATCACGAAGCACCTGTTCCTGCACATCGGCTACAAATTGCGCAAATTCCACGACCCCAACAATCTCATGCTGGGCCTCGGCTGGAAATTCGGCGCAAGGACCAATACGTTCTTTTCAAAGAAAGGTGTTGTGCAATAAATAAGTAACAACACGTTTAAGGTCACAATTTGTGATCTCAAAATAAAGATAGAAATATGGCAGATAATATAGAGTCTCTAATAAAAGTAATTAGAGGACAGCAATGATGGCCGATTTTGAATTAAATTACGAACTTATTTGTTTTTTTGTCGAAACTCTTGCTACTTGTTACTTTTTTCTTTATGTTTGCTATATTAAATCGTTAAAATAGGAGGTCTATGAAGAAGCCGTATCTACATTCTGCTGGAAGCACCAGGTTTAGTGCTTCCTTCATTAACAGAATGCTGTTGCTTTGTTTGTTGGGCATTGTAATGCCCCAGGCTATTTATTCAGCAACAAGCTATTCGATTCAACAAAAAGAGACAGTTAGTGGAGTAATTATCGATGCAAACACACAGGAAACGATTGTTGGTGCAAGCATTATGTTAAAAGGTAGTTCTCACGGTACAGTAACAGACATCGACGGTAAGTTCTCGCTGTCGGTAAGCAAACTTCCTGTAACATTGGTGGTTTCATACGTGGGTTATCAGAAGAAGGAAGTGAAGGTTTCCTCTTTTGATGGTGCCCTTACCATCAGCCTTACAGAAGACTCACAGCTGTTAGATGAAGTGATTGTCACAGGTTATGGTACATTTAAGAAATCAGCTTATGCCGGTTCTGCGGCAAATGTGAAGGCCGACAAGATAGCCGATGTTCCTTCGGTATCTTTCCAGGACAGGCTCCAGGGCAATGCCACTGGTGTGCAGTTTACATCAACCTCTGGTCAGCCAGGTGCCTCATCAAGTATCAATATCCGAGGCATGGGCTCTATCAATGCCGCCAACACACCGCTTTATGTGATTGATGGTGTGCCGATTATCAGTGGCAACATCAGCTCGCTGGATTCAGATTCCGGTCTCGACATTATGTCGACCATAAATACCAATGATATCCAGAGTATTACCGTCATCAAAGATGCTGCCGCAGCATCACTCTATGGTTCGCGTGCAGCCAATGGTGTCATCATTATTACTACCAAGCAGGGACATCAGGGCAAGCCTAAGGTTTCTCTGCAGGCAGCCTGGGGATTCTCTGACTTCGCCATGGAGTATCGCCCGGTAATGAGTGGCCAGCAGCGACGCGACTATATCTACGATGGTCTCTATGTGGGTGCGCTTCGTGACGGTAAGAGTGAAGAGGATGCCAAGGCCTATGCCGACAAGAACATCGATACATATGCACCCGTGCCATGGTGTGGATTTGTAGATTGGGACGATGTGCTTTTCAAGAAAGGAAGCCATCAGCAGTATGAGGCATCTCTGTCTGGCGGAACAGACAAGTTTAAATATTATTCTTCTTTAAATATTATTCTTCACTGAGCTATCTCAAGCAGGATGGTATCACACAGCGTTCTGGTCTGGAGCGTCTTTCGGGCAGACTGAATGTGGACTACAAGGCCACCAACAAGTTGACTCTTGGTGCCAATATCCTCTTCTCAAGTGTCAATCAGGATGTTTACAGTGAGAGATTCACCTATACTTCTCCTTTCTATTCTTCGAGAAGTGCTGTGACACCTTCCGATCCTGTATACAACGAGGATGGTACATGGAACCGCACACTGATTCGTATCGGTGACCGCAACCCGGCCCTCGCCAACGAATATGATTCTCAGCGTGAGTATGTCCACCGTACTTTCAATACCATTTATGGTCAGTATGAGTTTATTAAGGACTTGAAGTTCAAGACCACCTTCAGTTATGACTATATCACGACAAAGGGAAAACATTGGGCTGACCCACGTACCTCTAATGGTGATGATATCAACGGTGGTATGTCAAAGAAGTTCTATGAGCGTAGTAAAATGATGTGGGGCAACCAGCTTACCTATAGGCAGACTTTTGCAAACGCACATCATCTGGATGAACTCTTGGGCTATGAGATTGACGATCAGTATCGCGACTATTTGTCAGGGTATGCTACCAACTTCGCCACTCCCGACAAGAACGACATCTCTAATGGTAAGAAGACGGAGTCGGTAGGCGGTTCTGATAGTCGCACACGTATGGTTTCTTATATCGGACGTGTAAACTATGATTATGACAACAAGTATTTTCTTGGACTCAGCTATCGTGTAGACGGCAGTTCTCGTCTGCAGCGTTCTCATCGCTGGGGTAACTTCTGGTCTGTATCGGGTGCATGGCGTATCATCGAAGAGAATTTCATGAAGCCAGTATCTGACCGGCTTACCGATCTGAAGCTTCGTGCATCTTATGGTGTGAATGGCACTTTGCCTTCCGATTATTATGGCTATATGGCATTGAGCAGTCTGAGTGACGGCTACAACGAGCAGCCAGCCATCATCATCTCGCAGCTTGCCAATGACAACCTGAAGTGGGAAACCAACTATAACCTGAATTTAGGTCTCGACTTCTCACTCTTCAATCGTGTGAACGTTACCTTGGAGTATTATCTGCGTAACACCAAGAACCTTCTCATGGACAGTCCGGTGTCTATGACCACAGGCTTCAGCTCTTACCTCATGAACGTAGGACAGTTGAGAAATCAGGGTGTGGAATTGGAAATCAACTCTACCAATTTCAAGACCAAGAACTTTGAGTGGAAGACCACATTCAATCTTTCGCACAACACCAATAAGGTAGTCAACCTCGATGGCGATCAGACAGAGATAGTGAGTGGTACACAGATTCACAAGATAGGTCATTCTTATCGTACATTCTATATGATAGAGTTTGCTGGCATCAACCCCGAGAATGGTAATCCTCAGTTCTATAAGAACGACTTGCTGGAGGATGGCTCTTATAGCAAGGAAATAACCGAGAAGGCAAGCGAGGCCAAGTCGATTATGCTCGACAAGCATGCAGAGCCCAACATCACAGGCGGACTCTATAACAGCTTCCGCTACAAGTGGTTCGACCTGAGCTTCCTCTTCAACTATCAGTTTGGTGGATGGTCGTACGACACCTGGGCGCAGAAGACCGAGCATGGTGGCTATGATATGGAGGCCAACATCCCAACATATTATGCTGATAGTTGGAAGAAGCCTGGCGATGTCACCAAGTATGAGCAGTTCTATGAGAAGAGTTCCCGTGTGGCAATGCACAAGATTACCAACAGCCGTCGTCTACACAGCACCGACTTCCTGCGTCTGAAGACCTTCACCCTTGGCTTCACCTTGCCCAAGCAATGGCTTTCTTCTATAGGCTTGAGCAATGCTCGTATTTATATGTCGGCCAATAACCTGTGGACATGGGCGGCTTGGGATTATTATGATCCTGAGTCTGTGGTCAATGGTAGTGCCACACAGGCTACTCCACCACTCAAGACAATTACTTTCGGTTTTAATGTTAATTTCTAAAAATGAATGATTATGACCAAGATATATAAATATGTAATGATGGGAATCGTTGCTATAAGCATGTCTTCGTGTGGCAATGACTGGCTCGATCTTGATCCATCAACATCTGTGCCTACCAAGGTAACCTCAAAGTCTGAGGTTGACGCCACACTGAACGGTATATATAGTACCATGCAGGATCCTTATGCCTATTCTGGTCGTTTGGTGTATTATGGCGATATGACTGGCGACGACATGCAGGCCGTCAGCTCTACCAAGCGTACTGCATCCGCTTACCTTTATGGCTTTACCAAGAGCAATGCGCCTTCTTCTTATTGGGCTTATCCATACCGTATTATTCAGAACTGTAATGTGATTTTGACCAATATTGATAAAATTGAGGTTGCGGATGCCGACAAGCAGACCATGAACGACTATAAGGGTCAGGCACTTGCCCTCCGTGGTCTGTCGCTTTTCGATTTGACCAAGCTCTATGGTTATCCCTATACCCATGACAATGGTGCCTCTCTGGGTGCCAGCATCGTAACAGATGTGGTGGATAAGGACTATATGCCTCAGCGCAGTACGGTGGCTCAATGTTACGAACAGATTATTAATGACTTGGAGGCAAGTATCAATTTGCTTGGCGAGAAGTTCAATAAGGGCAAGATCAATAAGTGGGCTGCCCTGACACTCTTGAGTCGTGTGTATCTCTATCATGGTGACAACGAGAAGGCTCTTAATGCAGCCAAAGCTGCCATAGAGGGCGCTGAAAGTCATGAATATCAGCTGTGGACCAACGCAGAGTATCCCACAGCATGGTCGAACGATGTGAGTGACGCTTCTACCAATAAGGGCGAGGTGCTCTTCGAGATCATCAACCTTACTACCGATTCTCCTGGTAAGGAAAGTTTAGGCTATCTCTATTCTCCTGATGGATATTATGACGGTTGTGTCACAAAATCGTTCTACAATTTCCTCAAGAAAGACAACGATGATGTTCGTCTGAAGATTATCAATGTGGTTACCAAGGCTCAAGGTTATTCTTCATCTGTTTATGGACGTGGATATGTCAACAAGTATCAGCCACAGCAAGGTGAGGGTGTTCGGGATGCCAATATTCCTTTGATTCGTCTCTCTGAAGCCTATCTCAATGCTGCCGAGGCTGCAGCCAAGTTGACAGCAGCAGGTAGCGACCATAATGCTGAAGCTGTGAAATATCTCGGTGCTATCGTCAGCAGAGCCAATCCTGCCAAATCGGTTGATGCATCTTCTACGGTTACAGTAGACCAGGTGCTTGATGAGCGTCGCAAGGAGTTGGTGGGTGAAGGACATCGTATGTTCGACCTGCTGAGAAATGGCAAGAAGGTGGTGCGTGTGGAAGAGAAAAACAGCACTTTGAGCAAGACCAAGCATACTTGTGGCAAGGATTTTATGACCATAGGCGAGGGAGAAGAAAATTTCTACAAGATAGTACTTCCTCTGCCATTGGCAGAACGCAATGTTAGTCACTTGCTGAATAATCCTGGTTACGGAGAATAATCCTTGAACAATAAAAGTAAATAAAGGAAATGAACAAAAACAATAAGTTTTTATTGGTAATGATGATGGTGATGCTGACGATGTTCAGCATCACCATTTCGGCTAATGAGCATGCCGACGACAAGAAGTTGTCGTGCGATGGTCCCTATGTGGTCTATCAGACTGACGGTAGTGTAAGAGTTATCTCGGTAACTGAGAATGGCGAGGTGAAAGATACTGTCTATGCAGTCTTGCCAAAGGATTTTACTCTGCATGTGGCTGACCATGAGGGGAAATACCCTTTCTCTGTACGTCTGCATCCTATAGCTCGTCAGCCATGGAAGCAGAGTCAGGCAAGGAAAACCTTTGTGATGTCCGATCCTCATGGCAGACTCAACTTGGTAGTCAGCCTGCTGAAGGCCAATGGTGTTATTGACAGCCAGTTACGCTGGGCTTATGGCGACAATCAGCTGGTGGTTATTGGCGACATCTTCGACCGAGGTTATGATGTGCCTCAGATTTTTTGGCTCTTCTATAAACTTGAGGCCGAGGCTGCCGAGTGTGGCGGTCGTGTTTCTGTGTTGTTGGGCAATCACGAGCCTATGGAGTTGGCTGGCGATATGCGTTACGCCAAGCCTAAATATAAGATGCTTGCCGACACCCTGGGAATTTCTTATCGCCATCTCTTTGGTTCGAATACCGAGCTGGGCCGATGGCTTGCCACACGTAATACCATTCAGGTGATTGGCCGCAATCTTTTTGTGCATGCCGGTATCAGCAAGGAATTCTATGACCGTGATTTGGAAATTCCTGTAGTCAACGACACTATCAGCAGTGTGCTCTTTATGAAGAGCAAGCAGCGCAAGGCTCATTCTGAGTTCTGTAAGTTCCTTTATGGCAACCGTGGTCCCATTTGGTATCGCGGCTTGGTGCTGAAGACCCAGAAATGGTCGCCTCTGTCAAAAGATTCTCTCGATATGGTGCTTCAGCGTTACGATGTGGATAGAATCTATGTTGGTCATACGATATTCAAGGACATCA
>OBCQ01000366.1_pt1 | contig 12517 bp, 8 predicted proteins | sample 1517991 | NCBI WGS metagenome assembly OBCQ01 (sample SAMN03418263, study PRJEB22391) | human gut metagenome | biome: human-gut; feature: organic feature; material: feces | host: Homo sapiens | place: Tanzania | collected 2013-01
GGCGAGCTTCTGAACTTCCTTCGTAGGGAAAGGCCAGAGGGTGATCGGACGAAGGAGTCCGACCTTGATGCCCTGCGAACGGGCGATCTCGATGCTCTTCTTGGCGATACGGGCAGCGGAGCCGAAAGCCACGATGGCATATTCGGCATCCTCAAGCAGATACTCCTCGAAGCGGACTTCCTTTTCCTCGATCTCCTTGTACTTCTTCTGGATACGGAGATTGATGACCTCCATCTCCTCGGAGCGGAGCTCAAGCGAGGTGATGATGTTCGGCTTTCTTCCGCCGACACGGCCGGTGGTGGCCCAAGGGCATTCCTTGATGATCTCCTCCTCGGTGCGGCGCGGCTTGAACGGAGGAAGCACAACCTTCTCCATCATCTGGCCGATGGCACCGTCCGCAAGGATCATCGCAGGGTTACGGTAACGGAACGCGAGTTCAAAGGAAAGGTCCACGAAGTCAGCCATTTCCTGCACAGAGGCAGGAGCCAGCACGATGAGATGATAGTCTCCGTGACCGCCGCCCTTGCAGGCCTGGAAATAGTCAGCCTGGCTCGGCTGGATGGTTCCGAGTCCGGGGCCACCGCGCATGACATCCACGACAAGCGCCGGAAGCTCGGCTCCCGCCATGTAGGACAGACCTTCCTGCATCAAGCTGACACCCGGGCTGGAGGATGAAGTCATCACCCTCTTGCCTGTGCAGGCTCCGCCATAGACCATATTGATCGACGAAACCTCGCTCTCAGCCTGGAGGACAACCATACCGGTGGTCTCCCAAGGCTTCTCGGCGGCCAGAGTCTCAAGGACTTCTGACTGAGGGGTAATCGGATAGCCGAAATAGCCGTCACAACCGCAGCGGATGGCCGCGTGGGCAATGGCCTCATTGCCTTTCATCAATGTGATTTCCTGATCTGCCATAGCTTAGACTGTTTTAAGACGGTAAACAGTTATGCACCCGTCCGGGCAGACAGTGGCGCAGGACGCGCAGCCCGTGCAGGTGTCAGCAAGAACCTCGTGGGCGAAATTGTAGCCCTTACGGTTCACTTCCTTGGTCGTCAGAGCAAGGACATCGAGCGGACAGGCAACGACACAGAGATTGCAGCCTTTGCATCTCTCGGTGTCGACGACGGTCGCCCCTTTCATTTTAGCCATAATACCTTAAATATTTATTGATTGTACATATCCTTGTTGTAGAAATCGAGGATCTCGTTCGCAATCGCATAAGCGTTCGCCGCCGGGCTTTCAGGGTTTATCGCCATTGCCTCCAGATAGTTGTTGATGGCCTTCTGCCAGTCCCCTTTCTTTCTGTGCGCGTTGCCCAGAAGATAGTAGGCCCGGTCGGAAGGCTCCGGAGCGGATGTGATATATTCGTCAAGCAGACGGATCGCCTCGTCAGTCCCGCCTTCCACAAGAATCTTTTCTATTGCCTCTAATCCGACCATCGCCTAGTCGATGAACAGACACCAGTTGTGGGTGTCCTCCTCAAGTCCTTTCTGGATGCCGATGATGCGGTTGTAGAGTTTCTCGCTGACCGCTCCGCACTTGTCTCCGGAAGGGAATCTGTAGCGGCGTGACACGTCCTCACACTCCAAAGCCGGTTTATCATCGACATAGCAGATAGGAGTGATGACCACAGCCGTTCCGCAAGAGTTGACCTCATCGAACTCAGCCAGTTCTTCAACCTTTATAGGACGGACCTCGACATCCATTCCCATATCCGCAGCCACTGTACGAAGGCTGCTGTTTGTGATGGAAGGAAGCACGCTGCCGGAACGTGGAGTCACGTAAGTGTTACCCTTGATGCCGAAGAAGTTGGACGAACCGAATTCCTCGATGGTCGTCTTCGTGGCGGAATCAAGGAACAGAAGCTCACGGTAGCCAGTGTTGTGGGCGATGTTATAAGCGTGAAGCGACTGCGCATAGTTTGCGCCGAGCTTGTAGCATCCAGAACCGAAAGTGGAGGCGCGGTCGTAGTTCCTCGAAATAACAGCGGTGCCAGGAGTCAGACTCTTCGCTCCTGAATATGTCCCCACAGGCGAGCACATCACGGCGAACATCACATCACGCGCCGAATGTATTCCCAACTGAGGATTTATTCCAATAAGGGCAGGACGCAGGTAGAGGGAGGCACCGCTCGCCTCGTAAGGCGGAAGATATTCAAGGTTCTCCTTCACGCACTGGACACACATATTGATGAACATCTCCTCTGAAGGGTACGGCATGTCCAGATAAGTCGCGCTGTCCGCCATTCGCCTTGCATTGCGGTCAGGGCGGAAAAGCCGGATCCTGCCGTCAACCCCACGGAACGCCTTCAATCCCTCGAAGCAGGAAGGGGCGTAATGGAATATTCCCGCAAAGCTGTTGAGGCAGATGTTGAAGTTCTCTGTCACGGTAGGTGTCTCCCATTTTCCGTCAATGCAGCGGCTGTACACCAATGCCTTGGTCTGAGTGTAGCTGAAAGACAGCTTGCTCCAATCTATATTCTTCATCATTCGTATTAATTAATCTTCAATAATTCTGTCCTTATTATATGTATGGATTTTCGTCTGGCCGGAAAGGATCATATAGCCGTTCTCGGCGAGGCTGTTGATCTCGTCCTCTCCCGGAAAGACCTCCACCGGAGCGATGAAGCCGATCTTCGCCTTGATGGCGTCCATCAGCATCTTGCTGTGTGCTATGCCTCCCGTCAGAAGAATGGCGTCGATCTTACCGTCAGCGGTAGCGGACATCGCAGCGATGTACTTGCAGATGTTCAAAACGTATGCCTTGAGGAAGGTTTGAGCCAGTTCATTGCCGTCATTGGCCATATTCTCGACATCCAGCATACTATTTGTGCCGAAGTAAGCGACGGCACCGCCGCGTCCCACGAGCTTCTTCTGGATCTCCTCCTTGGTGTACTTTCCGCTGAAGCACATGTCGATAAGCTCGAACGGCGGGCAGCAGCCGGATCTCTCAGGAGTGATAGGGCCGTCTCCGCCAAGGCCGTGGTTGGTGTCGATCACCTTGCCGTTCCTGTGAAGAGAGATGGTCGCACCTCCGCCCATATGAGCGACAATCACGGTGACATCATTGGTCTTGTGGCCATGCTCTCGCAAATACCTTCTGACTATCGCCCGTGAGTTAAGGGCGTGGAACAGGGTCTTTCTGGAGAACTCGGGGATGCCGCCCATCCTGCACTCCGGCAGCATCTCGTCAGCCATTGGTGGGTCGGCGATGTAGGCCACGCATTTTCCGAAACGTGGAGCCAACTTCTTTTCCTCACGGATTTCGTTGATTTCCTTGGCGACATCGTCAGCAAGAATAGCGCTGAGGTTGCAGGCGTGATCTCCGTCACGGCAGCTGTTCAGGACATCACGCATGTCCTGATTCACGTTATAGACTCCTGTGATGACCGGAACGATGAGGCCTCCCCGAGCCATCACGATGTCCACATCCTCAAGCGGAATGTCTTTGGAGGCCATGAAATCCTTGATGGCCTGATGACGCATGTCCGCCTGATCCATCACGGACGGGTACTTGGCGACATCCCCGGCGGTGTGCTCAAGTTTGGTGTCAAACACTCTGACACCATCGGAAAAGTAGCCCAGCTTCGTGGTTGTGGACCCCGTGTTGATTATAAGAATGTTTCCCTTTTGAGGTACTTCTAATGAATTTGTCTTGTTATCCATCGGATGATAAGGCTTTATTACGACCATAAATATATTACATTTTTTCAATTAAGACAACAATTATATCAAATTTTATAACGTTTTACGCTGTTTTTAAATTATTTTAACAAAAATCAAACGTTTTAACATTCGAAAATATATTCATTTGCAATCCATGACATAAATTAAATTTGCGGTAAAGGAGGAATTGAATATGAACTCATTCAGGGAACTTGCGCAGATGCGCAGAAGCCACAGGATCTACACAGGCGAGCCTGTGAGCGATGAATATGTAAGGACGATTCTCAGGGCGGCCCTTATGTCACCTACAGCCAAGGGACTCAGGAAATGGAGATTCGTGGTCACCGACAACAAGGAGAAGATCGAGGATTTGGCCGGCATCAGGACTGCCGGTTCACAGTTTCTGGCGGACGCCCCAGTGGTGATCGCCGTGCTTGGAGAGCCAGGGGAGGAGGAAATGTGGGTTGAGGATTGCAGCATCGCCGCGGTTTCGATGCAATATCAGGCCGAAGATCTTGGACTGGGTTCCTGCTGGTGCCACATCAGGGGCAGGGAAAGCAAGGAGGCCGGGGTTACGGCGGAACAAAAGGTAAGGGCGATTCTGAATATGCCGGAAAAATATTCCGTTCTGTGCCTGATAGCCGTCGGACATCCCGCGGATGAACGCAAACCGCAGAACGAGGAAGCCCTCAAGTGGGATCAGGTCAGCTATGTTCATTGAACCGGTGGCCCGGTTCCGGTCGCCGTTCAAGACCAAGTTCGGGATTCCGAGGCAGGCGGGGTTGGTTCCTGAGCTGAAAGGCCGGATTGTGTTCGAGGCTCGGGTCCGGAGCGCTGACGCTGTGCGGGGGCTTGAAGGGTTTGAATATATCTGGCTGATCTGGGGTTTCTCCGGGAACAAGCCTCGTTCGGCCGCAAGTTCGGTCGCTGAACCTACCAACTCGGTCGTTGAGCCTGCCGAAGCGCACCGGACATCGACAGAGTCGCTTCGACAGGCTCAGCGACCGGGGAAAGCGGCTCAGCGACCGGAAAGAGAGGCTTTCCAGACAACGGTGAGGCCGCCGAGGTTGGGCGGCAACGAGAGAATCGGGGTTTTCGCCAGCCGCTCCCCTTTCCGTCCTAACGGACTCGGGCTTTCATCGGTCAGGATAGAATTCATTGAATATGACGCCAAAGATCCTGACGGCAAACCGATAGGTCCTGTCATCAATGTTCTGGGAGCGGATCTGATGGACGGAACCCCGATCTACGACATAAAGCCCTACGTCACTTACGCGGACAGCCATCCAGAAGCTGCGTCGGGATTTGTCGATGACAAGGAATGGAGACCGTTGAAGGTCGTGTTCGCGGAATCGGTCACTTCGGATGTGCCGGTCACTTCGACAGGCTCAGTGACCGGAGATGATGCCGGATCACCCAACGCATCGGTCACTGAGCCTGTCGAAGTGACCATCCCTGGTTGGACGGAGTCCGATGTAGCCGCCCTGAAGGAGGTGCTGGCACAAGACCCAAGACCAAGATACCAGAACGACCCTGACAAGATTTACGGGATGATATTCAATGACATGGATATAAGGTTCAAAGTAGATGGTGATGTCCTTAGCGTCGTCGAAATCAAACATCCGAAAGACGAAAACTACTCAACAGACACAAACAAAACGAACGAAGGCAGATGAAGCAATACCCATCACTTGAGATAGTCCCTCCCCTGAAAGGGATGACCAAAGATGAACTCCTGAATGACATAAGACCGTTCATCGAGTTCAATCCCAAATACATAAACGTCACCTGCCACAGGGACGAGGTGACCTACGAGGAACAGCCTGACGGAAGCTACCGGAAGCGGCTCATACGCCGGCGCGTCAGCGAGACCGCCGTCTGCGGAGCCATCCAGTCCGAATTCAAGGTCAATGTGGTACCCCACCTCATCTGCGGTGGGCTGACCGCCGAACAGATCGAGTTCCAGCTGCAGGACTTCAAGTTCATGGGAATATCCGATGTCCTGGCCTTGAGGGGAGACTGCCTAACGGGCGAAAAGCGCTTCTCACCTGTCCCGGGGGGCTATGACCACGCCAACGAACTTGTGGAGGCGATCCGACGTTTCGAAAAGGAGAACGGATGCGAGGGCTTTTTCAGAATCGGGGTCGGAGGCTACCCTGAGAAGCATTTCGAGGCAGCGAACATGGACGAGGACATCGCGAACCTCAAGCGCAAGGTCGATGCCGGAGCGGACTACATCACAACCCAGATGTTCTTCGACAACAAGGTCTTCTACAGATTCGTGGACAGATGCAGGGCGGCAGGAATCTCCGTCCCGATCATCCCCGGACTCAAGCCGATCTCAACTCCAAAGCAAGTGAGACTGCTCCCGGAATCCTTCTCAATCGACATCCCGTTCGAACTCACAAGCGAGATCTCCGCCCACGAGAACGACAGACAGGCGGTCTATCAAATAGGTCAGGAATGGGCCACCGCTCAATGCAAAGACCTTCTGGCTCACGGAGTTCCCGGTGTTCACTTCTACACGATGGGCAAGTCCGCCAACATCATCGGAATCCTGCGGGAATGTTTTTAGACAATCAATGAATATACCAACGCGATGCACGACATCAGGACCGAACTTTCCAAGCGAATCCTCATCCTAGACGGAGCGATGGGTACGATGCTTCAGCGCAAGGGCCTACAAGGCAACAGCGAATCATTCAACCTCACCAATCCCGAAACGATCGGTGAGATACACAATGAATATATTGAAGCGGGGGCTGATATAATCACGGTCAACTCATTCAGTGCCAACAGCATCTCACAATCTGAATATAATCTGTCAGAGAAAGCCGGGCAGATGGCCGAGGCCGCCGCGCGGATAGCCCGCAAAGCTGCCGGTGAGGCTCCACGCAAGATTTGGGTGGCTGGAAGCGTCGGGCCTACAAGCAAATCCTTGTCCCTTGCCCAGAACATCAACGACCCGATTTTCCGTCCATATTCATTTGACGGGATGGCGGAGGCGTTCGAGGTTCAGATCAGAGGACTTGTAAAAGGTGGAGTGGATCTGCTGCTGTTCGAGACTTGTTTTGACGCCCTCAACACGAAGGCGGCCTTGTATGCGATCGGACATATTCCCGAAGCATCGGATATTCCCATAATGATTTCTGCGTCAATGAGTGACCGCAGCGGGAGGACGCTTACGGGGCAGACTATGGAGGCATTCTACCGCTCTGTCCAGCACTGCTCGCCGCTGTCGTTCGGGCTCAACTGCTCGCTGGGGGCGGAGGAGATGATTCCGCTGATCGCCGAAGTCGCGTCGTTCGCCACCTGCGCCGTCAGCTGCTACCCTAACGCCGGGCTGCCGAACGAGATGGGTGAATATGACGAGGCACCTTCCCAGATGGCGGAGTCCGTGCGGAAAATGGCGCTGGCAGGGTCTGTGAATATTGTGGGAGGATGCTGCGGCACGACTCCGGAACACATCAAGGCTGTGGCCGAGGCGGTTAAAGGAATATCTCCGAGAGCGATTCCTGAGCCGGATGATGTACTCTATGTCAGCGGATTGGAAAGCGTGGCGGTTGACAGGAAGAATAACTTCACGAATGTCGGAGAGCGGACCAATGTGGCGGGCTCACGCAAGTTCGCGAAACTGATCGCAGCCGGGGACTACGAGACCGGGCTTCAGATCGCCGCCGGGCAGATAGAGAACGGGGCGGGCATCATCGACATCAATATGGATGACGCCATGCTGGACTCCAGGCTTGAGATGGAGAAGTTCCTGCGTTATGTGTCCAATGATCCGGCAGTGGCGAAGGCCGCTATTATGATAGATTCCTCGCATTGGGAGACGTTGGTGACAGGGCTCAAGAACGCCCAAGGGAAATGTATCGTGAACTCCATATCACTTAAAGAAGGAGAGGAGACATTCATCAAAAAAGCGCGTGAGATCAAGGCGTTGGGTGCGGCTATCATCGTGATAGCGTTTGACGAGGAGGGGCAGGCTACGACTTACGACAGGAAGGTGGAGATCTGCCGGCGGGCATATTCATTGCTGACTTCCAAAGTCGGGGTTCGGCCGTGTGACATCATATTCGATGTGAATGTGTTGCCTGTGGGGACGGGGATTCCGGAGCATTCGAGGTACGGGATAGATTTCATTGAGGCGGTGCGGTGGATCAAGGGGAATCTGCCGGGGTGTCGGACTTCAGGTGGTATTTCCAATCTTTCGTTTTCGTTCAGGGGGAACAATGAGGTGCGTGAGGCTATGCATTCGGTGTTTCTTTACCATGCGATTTCGGCGGGGCTGGACATGGGGATTGTGAATCCCGGGATGCTGAAGGTTTATGATGAGATAGAGCCGGAGTTGCTTCGATGTGTGGAGGACGTGATTCTTGATTCGGATGACGAGGCTACCGAGAGGTTGATCGAGAAGGTCGCCAGGATTCTGGAAGAAAAGGATTCCGCTGATGGCAAATCGGGTGCCGGTGGCTGTCCGGGTGCTTCGACAGGCTCGGCGACCGGGCAAAGTGGACATCCATCGGGCGCAGAGCCTGTCGAAGCGACTGTGGAGGAGAGGCTGGTCAGGGCGTTGGTCAAGGGGGATTCCTCGGGGCTGGAGAGTGACATCAAGGAGTGCCTGACCAAGTACGAGAAGCCTGTGCAGATCATCGACGGGCCGCTGATGAGCGGGATGGCCCGGGTCGGGGAATTGTTCGGGGCGGGAAAGATGTTCCTGCCTCAGGTGGTAAAGTCGGCCAAGACTATGAAGAATGCGGTGGCTCTGCTGCAACCTTACATTGAGGAGAGGGGCGGAGAGTCGGAGGTGAAAAAGCCTCGGATCGTGTTCGCTACTGTCAAGGGGGACGTGCACGACATCGGGAAGAACATCACGGAGATCGTGCTGAGCTGCAACGGCTTCGAGATCGTGGATCTTGGGGTGATGGTGCCTAAGGAGACGATTCTGGAGAAGGCGACGGAGTGCTCTGCGGACCTTATCGGGGTCAGCGGGCTGATAACGCCCTCGCTATACCAGATGGAGGAGATCTGCAAGGAGATGACGGCCAGAGGGATGGACACTCCCCTGCTTGTGGGCGGAGCCGCTGCGTCGGCGCTCCACACAGCTGTCAGGCTGGCGCCCCTTTACGGGCATGTGTTCTATGGCCAGGACGCATCCGCAAGCGCGGTGCTTGCAAACCAGCTTATCACGGACAGAGAAGGTACGGAGGCCGCGGAGCATAAAAAGCAAGAGCATCTTCGTGAACTTTATGCACAGTCTTCACAGAAAAAGGCCGGTCACAAGCCCGTCGAACCGTTCCCGGCCTTCAGTTTCATTAAGGGGGAACCATTCGGGAACATATCGGGGAAGAGGCTCGGCATAGAGGAAGTGGAGCCGTTCTTTGACTGGAATATGTTCGCTGCGATCTGGGGAATAAAAAGTGGAACAGGACACGACGAACTGAGGAAACTCCGTGCCGACGCACATAAGGAAATTGATAGACTAAAGAACGGAAACGCTTGTCGGATAACCATTTCGGCAAGGTTTGACGGATGTCATAGCGAAGGGGACGACATTGTCTCCAAAGATTTCCGGCTGCCGATGCTCCGGCAGGAAGGCGAACGGTCACTGGCCGATTTCGTTCCGCCTAAGGAATATGGGTTCGAGTCGCCTATGGGGATGTTCGCGATTTCCGTGCGCACCGAATCACATCCATCCGGATGCGACTGTCCGGCTTGCGGCACGGAATACGGGCCGATGCTTACCAGGGCCGTACGGCTGACTCTCGCGGAGGCGGCGTCAGAATGGCTGAGCAGGCATATTCATAAAGAATTGCCATCAGAGTTCAGCGGGGCGAAGGTCATCAAGCCTGCGGCGGGGTATTCAAGTTGCCCGGACCACACGCTCAAGCGGGATATTCTTAGGTTGCTGCCTGAATCAGAGAGGCTTGGCATCACGCTGCTGGACAGTTGCGCTATGATTCCGGACGCCAGCATCTGCGGGCTTATATTCATTCATCCGGATGCCACTTATCCCGAAATCCGCCGCGTCAGCCAGAAGGCGATTGATGAATATGCCCGCAGGCGTGGTATGTCAGATTCCGAGAAGGCGCGCTTCCTGGGGCATCTGCTTTAGTACGCCATATTCCACATGGCATTCTGGGCCGCTCCGCTCTTGGAGGCGTCCATCTTGCCGAAGTTCCACGTGAAGGAGAGGATGATCCTGCGGCCGAGCACATTGGTGTAGGAGTTCTGGACGTAATCATCCTGCACGGTACGCCTCAGTGACCTTGCGCTGTCGAGCAAGTCCTGAGCGGTAAGGGTGATATTGAAAGACTTTATGTTCTTTCCGACACTCAGGTTCCAGCGGACATAGTCATCATTATAACCGGAACCATAACCTCGCAGGATTCTATAGGAGAAATCAGACTGGAACTCAAACTCGTGAGGTGATGTGTAGGATGGACATATTCCAAAATTTGTATCCCAAACATCTGTATCCGCCTTTGAATCCAGGGAATATCTTGATTTTGAATTATTAACCCCTGACCCGAGTTGCAGAGAGAAGCGTTCGAGATTCAAGGTTACCATCATACTAATATTCGTTCTGACACTTCGTGTCAAGCTTTCCTGAAAGCCGCTCTGTCCGGAGTAGAAAAGGTTTCCGGAAGCGTCTCCCCAGAATTTGCTCATAAAGTCGGTGTAGTCAAAAGAGTCAAGGTCGATCTCAAGATTGTCGAGAGTGCCTTTGCTTTGATAACTTACAGATCTGGTGACACCAAATCCACCATTGACGGAGAGTTGCAGTTTACCGTCCTTTGACAATGGGGTGAAGAAATTAAAGTCGGAGCTGTAACTATAGGAAGGTTTCTTAGTGTTCACCGGAATCGAATATCTGACGCTGTTCTCATCAAACCAAATGGCTGACACCTGCGAATTGGAGGAATAATCTCCGAACAGCCATCCATTGAACCGGGCTTTCCCCCAAGAGCCCCTGTAGGTGGTGGTCACAGATTCTTTTGTAACCGGTTTAAGGTAAATGTTTCCGGCCGTGATCCTTGTCGGATTGACAATGTTGAATGTCGGCACGATGCTGGCGGAAGATGGCCTGGCCGTTCTGCTGGACAGTCTGAAATACACATTGTTGTTCTTGTCGGAATATCTCACGTTCACGAAAGGCGAAAGCGTTGTCTGCCACTCGTCAACCCCTGTCTTGGTGTCAAGCCCGAAAGAGCGGGCGTAGTTCTCGTTCTTGTAGAGCCTTGCCTGACCACCGAACTGCACGTTGGTCTTTCCCTTGTTGTACTGAGCCAGAATCTGCCCCACATTGGAGAAATAGTAGTTGTCCGACACAGACGAGTAGTAGTCGTTGGCCGATCCGTCAGCATTGGACGCGTCACCGGTTGACTTCCTTACACTATAGCGCGAGCTCAATGTCGCGGACAGCGCCCAGTTCTTGCCGAACGGCTCGACGTATTTGAGCGATCCGCCTATGTCACTGTAACTGCCGTCCTTGTCGTAAATCAGATCACGAATGTCCTCTTTGCCTGAAGAAGCGAACGTTGTTTTTGAATATTCTGTCGATTTTCCGTCATTCGCACTCAAAGTGTAGTCAAGATCAAGGGTCAACGCGCGTTTATCTTTGCCGAGTTTCTTGATTCCGGCGCTCAAATCACCTCCGGTGGAGATTCCACTCTTCTTTGAAAATGTGTTTGACACCGAACGGTTTCTCTCCACACCTTCCATAAGCGACTGTGTGTTGCCAGTGGAAGTGTAGTTGTAGTCATACCAGGAAAAGTATGGCTCAAAGTAAAGTGATGTCTTCTTCCTGTTTTTCTTTTTGAACTCGGCGCGCACACTGAACTTGTCCAGATTGCCGTTCTCAACCTCGCCTGAAGTGTCGAAAAGGTCGCCATCCTCCTTGAATGAAGTCCGGTCAGTCCTCGAACGCTTGTCCACGTTCTCTGATGAGTAAACAACCGAAGCATCTGTGGTGAAGCCTTTTATCACATCCGAGTTCAAGTTCGTCCCCACCTGCCATCTTCTGTGCATGCCATTGTACGGCAACGACGGGACATCGCTCTCATTACCGTCATACATGACCAGCATCCCGGATCCGGGAGCCATGAAGTTGTAGCCGTTGGCTATGGTCGTGAGCTGGTTCCTCTCGCCGTAGGCCGAGACCATAGCTGAGCCGCTGAAGAGCAGATCCTTCCTTTCCTTGAATCCGTTGTCATCCTTGCCTGAAGCTGTCGTTCCTCCCGAGAGCTTGGCGTTGCCGAACCATCCGCTCTTATATTCCTCCTTCAGCTCGACATCCATCACCTTCTCCTTGTCCCCCTTGATGCCGGTGAACTCGGCGGACTCGGACTCCTTGTCGATGACCTTCACCTTGTCCACGATCCGGGCCGGAAGGTTGTCGAGAGTGGCCTTGTTGTCCCCAAGGAAAAACGTCCTGCCTCCGACCGTTATCTTGCTGACTTCCTTGCCGTTGACCTTGACGGTTCCGTCCTCGCCTACCTCCACGCCTGGCATCTTCTTCAGCAGATCCGCAAGGTTGTCGTTGGACATCACCCTGAACGAGGAGGCGTTGTAGACGAGGGTGTCCCCTTTCATCTCCATCGGAGTCCCGACCGCGGAGACAGACGCCGCCTTCAGCATCTTGTCGTCCGGTCTCATCAGGATCGTCTTCGCGTCATAGTTGCCACGGACATAAATCTTCTTATAGACAGGTCTGTAGCCGAGATATTCAATGCAAAGCAGATGCTCTCCTTTCGCCACTTTCTTCAACTCAGCCTTGCCGAGCGTGTCCGTCAGGGCGAAACTGGTGATGACCGTGTCCTTAGGATGCCTGAGATACGCCGAAGCGAACG
>OBCQ01000377.1_pt1 | contig 12307 bp, 9 predicted proteins | sample 1517991 | NCBI WGS metagenome assembly OBCQ01 (sample SAMN03418263, study PRJEB22391) | human gut metagenome | biome: human-gut; feature: organic feature; material: feces | host: Homo sapiens | place: Tanzania | collected 2013-01
TTGAGGCAAACTGCGTACAGGCAGTCTGCCTTTTATTTCATCCACTGGTTAGAGCAGGCTAACCAGTGTGCAGAACTGGAACTGGAAAGGTGGAATGGACCAATTTGCATAAAAGTGTCTAATCATGTGTCGGAGGAGGTGGCCTGGTATGCAAGAAGCACAATATGATTTTCTTCATGGGCAAACGGATCGCAGCGACTTTTTCTCCCCCGCAATGCAGCAGCTTTGCGGTATTATGAAAGACAATCAGGTTGCTTTGCCAAGCGATATTGGAGAAGGATATTTCCGCTATATTTCACCGTGCCCCAATATCGAGATGTATATCTGCGATGTAATGTTTTACAGGGACACAGTATTGCGGGAGCAAGTGTATAAGGATTCTTTTTCCGTCATTTTCTCTCTTTCCGACGCATTGGAGTGGAAGTCTTCGGGCAGAAACCAAAAAACGTTGTTGGAAAAGGGAGATTGCTGCGTATACGGCAGCGGTCTGTTTGATGCGGAAAATATCTATGAGGCAGGACAGAGATATATAGGCGTCGGGCTGAACCTGCATCCCTGTCGGTTTCGGTCTGTGATGGATGGCTTGCAGAAGAAAAAGGCTTGCACCGCCTTTAGCGGGGGAAAAAACCCGCCAAAACATAGAATCACCGCTACCATAGAAGCTACAATACGCCAGATATTGCAGTGTAACTACAATGACTGTGCAAAGTCATTGTATCAAGAAGGAAAGATACTGGAACTTGTTGCAGCCTTTGCGAACGAGATGATGAATCAGAATTCTGTTGCTGTGAAGGGGTCGTTGAGCCGGGCGGATAGCGAGACGTTACTTCGGGTCAGGCGACAGATAGATGAGGGATTTCTGGAACCCGTGACCATCGCGGAGCTCTCCAAACAGCACTTTATGTGTGAATCCAAACTTCGTGAGATATTTCGAAAGCACTATGGAATCACCATATATCAATATATGTTAAATCGCCGCATGGAGCACGCCTGCGAACTGTTGTCTGTGCCCGATGCTCAGGTGAAAGACATAGCAGGGTTGGTGGGGTACAGCAACATCAGCCATTTCAGCGACGCCTTCCGAAAAAAGTTTGGATGCACTCCGAGCGAATATAAGCGGAGCTTACCATTCTGAAACATAAGAGCAAAGACACAGGTGTATTCTTTTGTGGTTACTTGGATGGAAATTACAAAGATTGCATCTTCCCTTGAAAAACCAGAATAGCAGGCAGCACATTTCGAGGAAGAGCTTGTCCAGTGGAAGCTATATCATTTGAAATGTGAGTTGCTCAGCAGCGGCATACACATTGATGTTAGTGCTGGGCGGAATTAACCATTCGCGCGGGGCTGTAAAACGAGCCTACGCATAAGTAAAACTTTGGCCGCTGAAAAAGCAGAGCGACGGGACAGATAAAGGCTGTCCCGCCGCTCGTGTTTTATGGGCATATTGGCTTGATGAACCGGAAGTTACAGCGCCGCCTTTTTCCATTTTCTGATCTTAGTTCTAAAAGTTCTGAAAGGAGCAACAGTATTAACGTGAATGAACCTGTAAACTTCCCATACAGCTGCTTTTGTAGCATCATCAGCCCATTTTCTCATATGCGGCTTAAATAATTCATCCGCACTGAGCGAATCAATCATTGCGCAGATAGACTTGACGTTTTCGTTCAGTTCGGCTTTCAACTCTTGAAGAGACAAATGAGCGTAGGTATCCGTGAACCGCTGATACAGCTCGCCGAGTTGATTCCATTTGAATTCGTCTGACGGCGTCTTTACTTGAAGTCCCCTTCTTTCATCTTCCTCCCATTTAAGAACCAATGTTGTCCAACCCACCTGATAGGCAAGGTTTTCTGCCGGGGTCCGGTCAACCTCATCAACCCTTTTATCTTTTAAGGATTCTGGTATGCTGTCAAACTCCGAAATATATTTCTCAAATGTTTTATTGATTTCAGTTTTGAGTTCTTCTTTACTTTTGTATACTCGCAAAAAAACACCTCCATAAATTCCAACTTGTCCATTGAGCGACCATTCTGATTATAGCATAGCTTTATGAACTATTCTCTTATTGCACCGTGTACCATGGCGCTTTAGGGGAAAGACATGGCGTTTTCGGGGGGATTTTTCCTTTCGCCGACTGTATAATGGTAGGCGGAAAGAAAAGGTTAACCCCACACGGTTAAAAGACTCAGCTGTTCTGTTATTTCGCTATGCGCGCCCGTTGGTTAGCTTGCTATAACTAAAGATTTATTACTCAGGAGGTCGTCAGAATGAAAAAATCCGCAATGCTCATGTTGTGCCTTGTGCTTGTGTTTGCTCTTGCAGCCTGTGCTGGAACGGATACCACGCCGCAGGGATCGGTCTCGGATACCGTCACGGTAACGGATATGAAGGGCGAGGTTGCCATCCCGGCAAATCCACAGCGCATCGTTGATGTAGCTGGCTTGACAGAGGAACTTCTTATTCTGGATATGAAGGTAATTGCCTCGGCTAATACCAGCATGTTCGATGGGGTGTCTGTCCCCAAACATCTGGCAACACTTTTTGCCGAAAAAGGTATTGAGGTTGTCGGCAATTACTCCGGGTCTTCTTCTACCGGAGACCTGAACCTCGAAAAGATCGCGGAGTTAAAGCCTGATCTGATCATTATGAATATTCGCCACGAGAAGGTTTATGAACAACTCGCGGCTATTGCTCCCACGGTCATGATCGATGATGACATAAGCTATGTTAACTGGCGCGGAAGATTTAAGCAACTGGGGCAGTGGTTTGATAAAGAAGCAGCCGTAGAAAAATGGCTTGCCGACTACGACGCCAAAGCTGCGGAGCTTGCGGTGAGAATCAGGGATATGATTGGGGACGAAACCTTTGCTGTATTGGAGGCCAATTCCGTTCATTTTGGTTCCTATTACATCTATCGCAGCGGCGGGCCGGGTGAGCTTGTCTACGATGAGTTGAAACTCACACCATCAGCCGGTGTACCGGAGAATGTCTGGGGTGAAGTGGTCGATGCGGAATACTTTTCCCTGATCGATGCAGATCACATCTTCTTTTTTAGCGACGACGGCAGAGCTGGAGACACGGGGAACCTTGCCGTGTGGAAGAATATGAAAGCTGTCAAAGCCGGCAATGTTTACTTTGGTATCAATGAGGATCAGTATAATATGGCTTTTACGGCGATGGGGAAGGAACTCTATTTGGAAAAACTCGCAAACGCGATTCTGAACCATGGGGACGTTGAGTAAGGAAACAGGCGCGGTTGCGGGAATATCGCAGAGACAAGAGAGATACAAACGCTCCGCGCCGGCTTTTCTGATTATTCTTGCCGCATTGGTGCTGCTGCTTGGGTTCTCAATGGTTCTCTCCGTCTGCACCGGTATTGCTGGCGGTAGCTTCAAGGTCTTTGCGGAAACGGTTATGTCCCCCGCTAAGGCTTCTGGTGTTGGAATGATTATGTTGGAAATGCGTACGCCCAGGGCGCTGGCTGCCGGGCTGACAGGAATGGCCTTCGCTCTCTCCGGCGCTGTGATGCAGGGAATTACCAGAAACCCCCTGTCGGACGCCGGCCTTCTGGGGATCAATGCGGGAGCCGGTTTCTTTGTTGCACTGTCCGCAATTCTGTTTCCCGCCGCACCAGACATCGTGAAAACATGCGCCGCCTTTGCCGGAGCCGCTCTTGCGGTATTCATGGTCTACGGTTTCGGTGCCGGCAAACATAGATCCGAATCTTTCCGGTTCATTCTGGCAGGCGCTGCTGTATCAGCCCTGCTTACCGCGTTGAGTCAGGCGGTTTCTCTGGCGTTTGGGATTGTGAAATCCCTTTCTTTCTGGAGCGCGGGCAGTTTGTCCGGTATGACATGGCAAAGCTTGAAATTGCTATCCCCGGTGATTCTCTCAGCCAGTGCGCTTGGTTTGCTTTTATCGAGCCGGCTATCAGCGCTGACACTGGGAGAAGATAGCGCCGCCAGCTTGGGCGTAAATGTCCGCACGGTCAGGCTTTTCGGTATGCTTGTGGTGTTGCTGCTTGCGGGAGCCAGTGTATCGCTCGTGGGAGGCATCGCATTTATCGGTCTTATCGTACCGCATATATCCCGACTTCTTGTGGGCGGTGATTACCGCAGGCTGGTTCCCGTGTCTGCGCTCATGGGCGGCGTTGTGCTGGTGCTGTCGGATATTGCGGCGCGCATGATAAACGCCCCTTTTGATACGCCTGTCGGCGCACTGGTATCCATCCTCGGCGTGCCCGTCTTTTTTGCGCTTACTTTCAGGAAGGAGGGCATGGTCTTATGAAAAAGAAAACCAGGCAGCTCCTTATCCTCAACGGTCTTCTTATCCTGATTGTGGCTGCGGCTATCTTATCCGTTAACAGTGGTTACGCAAGAATTCCCTTCTCGGCTGCGGTTCACAGCATATTCCAACCGCATATGGAGGGAACCTCCGTAGTCGTAGCGCAGTTTCGCGTTCCGAGAATCGTCCTCGCCGTTCTATGTGGGATGGGTCTGGCACTTGCCGGATGCGTTATGCAGACTGTCACGGGGAATCCGCTGGCCGATCCGGGGATATTGGGCATAAACGCAGGGGCGGGATTTGCCGTTATGCTGTTCCTGACATTTTTCCCTGCGCTGCATATACGTACCATGGCATACCAGCCGATATTTGCCATAGCGGGCGGGCTTTGCACAACGGGACTGCTGTATCTTTTTGCAAAGAGGAACGGAAAACTCCTCCCGATATATTTTCTGTTGGGCGGCATCGGTCTTGCGTCCCTATTTTCTTCTTTTATGCTGATCATGGCCGCGAACATGGACAACAGCAGCTATCAGCTCGTGGCAAGATGGCTGGCAGGAAATATTTGGGGAACGAGCTGGCATCAGGTTCTTGCCCTGTTGCCCTATATGCTCATACTGGTTCCTTTTCTTCTTACAAAGTCGAACATACTGGATATTCTGCTCTTAGGAGAGAATACGGCCATTTCTCTGGGGATAGCCGTAGAGAGGGAGTTGAGACTGCTCCTGATTGCATCGGTGGCTCTTACCTCTGCCTGCGTTGCCGTCAGCGGAGGGATCGGTTTTGTGGGACTGGTAGCGCCGCATATGGCACGAAGGTTGACTGGAGGCAGACACCACGCCCTCATGCCTGCCTCCATGCTGCTGGGGGCGCTGCTGTTGCTTTTGGCAGACACGTTGGGACGGTCTGCCTTTCAGCCGAGGGAGATTCCGGTTGGTATCGTGATCTCCGTGCTTTCGGCTCCGTATTTTCTGTTCCTGCTCCGCAGGTATTTTTAAGGGAGGATGTCTATGCTTTCACATATGCAGGCAAAGGGTTTGTCTGCCGGATATAACGGGGAGGCCGTCTTCAGGGGGCTTGACTTAAAAATCCCTGAAGGCAGCATAACCACCTTGATAGGCTCCAACGGCTCTGGAAAATCCACCATACTGAAGACACTGTGCCGGATCATTTCCCCGGATTCCGGCGCAGTATACCTTGATGGCGAAGCGATCCACAGAATGCCGACAAAGCGTGTTGCCCAGAGACTTGCGCTGCTGCCGCAGGGAGCGCAAGCCCCTGCCGGCATCACAGTCGGCGACCTTGTGGAATACGGGCGTTTTCCTTACAGGTCGGCGCTAAGCGGTCTCGGCGAAAAGGATCGGGAGATCATTCAGTGGGCTCTTGCCAGTACAGGCATGAGTTCCCTTGAACATAGAGAAATGGAGAAGCTTTCGGGAGGTCAACAACAGCGGGCATGGATCGCCATGGCGTTGGCACAGAAAACCGGATTGCTGTTTCTGGATGAACCCACGACCTATTTGGACATCTCGCACCAACTGGATATATTGTACCTTCTGCGCCGCCTCAACCGGGAAAATGGTGTTACCATCGTAATGGTTCTTCATGATTTAAATCATGCCATCATGTTTTCCGACTATTTGGTGGCGATCAAAGACGGGACACTGCACAGCGCAGGTACGCCGCAAGAGGTTATTACCCAGCAGGCGTTGCGGGAAATCTTTGATGTAGAAGCGGAGGTCATTACACATCCGGTATTAAATGTTCCGGTATGCCTCCCCTTCAGGATAACGGAGCAGAACAAAAAACAGGAGGTTCGAACACATGAAAAAAGGGGTGCAATCAGTGCTGTTCTCCGTGCTGGTGGGTGCGCTGCTGCTGTGCGCAGGATGCGGCAAATCGGGAGACATCTACACGGCGGGCGTTTATACGGCTTCCGCTGAAGGTTATTCCGGTCCGGTTACCGTAGAGGTAGAGTTTGACGGGAGCAGCATATTGTCTGTACATGTCCTATCTCACAGCGAAACAGTAAATATCTCAGACCGCGCAATAGATGAGATCCCTTCCCAAATCGTGGAGGCGCAGACCTGGGATGTGGATGCCGTTTCATCTGCAACATTTACCAGCGATGCCATTCGTGAAGCGGTCAGAGATTGCCTCGCGCAGGCGGCACTCCGATGAACCATTTGCGTTGCAAAGGGTATTTTGCGGTGATAGAATGGGTGAGATGAAGGGCAAGTCAAAAAATCAGCCATAGCTGCTGTTTTAAGTGCTTTTCCAGCGAAGTGCCGCAGGCATTTCGCTGGAGATTCCATATATGGCTGTATGAACTCCCTTCCATGCGCAAAAGAATATCGCGAATCCTCCAGGCAAGGGTATATGTGTTTAGTATAAAATGTGTCACTCCCATTGACAAACCCAATATGCTCGGTTATAATATACCAGTAGTATATACCGGCGGTATATTTGGAGGTTGGCAATGGAACGAGCGGAAACCCAAAGGAAGATCCTTGAGATTGGAAAAAAAGAATTCCTGGAAAAAGGCTTCAAGGACGCATCTCTGAATAAAATCGTCGCGGAGGCAGGCTTCACGAAGGGTGCCTTCTACGGCTACTACCCGGATAAGACCGCTCTGTTTGAAGACCTTGTGGGTGAGACCGCAAAGGAGCTGCTCACCCGCTTCAAGGCGGCACAGGATGATTATTTTGACCTCGTCCCGGAGGGAAAAGCAAAAGACAGTCTGGCACTCTCCACCCAACACCTGCACGAGCTTGTCGCGTTCATGTACGACCATTTCGACGAATTCAAGCTGATCCTCTGCCGGGCGGAGGGAACGGGCTATGCGGATTTCATCGAGGTGCTGGTGGAGCTGGAGGTCGATCGATCCGAAGAATACTACGCCCTCCTCAGAAAAAACGGTATGCTCTCCGGGAGCATGACTCGTCAGCTTCATCACATGATCACAAGGGCCTACTTTACGGCGGTGTGTGAAACCATCGTCCACGATATGCCGAGAGAGGAAGCCATGAAATACGTCGATGAACTGGCTATCTTTTTCCACTCCGGCTGGAGCGGACTTTTAAGGCTCGAATGAGCCTTAAAAAAATAACTGTCGGTTAGCTGTCTCTAACCGATGCGGCGCATCCTCCAACAAATCCATAAATTTTAAGAAAGGAACACGGAATATGAGCAAACAGAAAAAAGAAAAGCAGCCGCCGGTGCTGGGCAGGCTGCTGGCATATGCCGGAGGGCATAAGTGGCTGTCCGTCTTGGGCTGCGGGCTGTCCGGCGTTTCGGCGGCGGTCGGCATTTTCCCGTTCGTTTTTGTCTGGTACGCGGCCAGAGGCATTTTAACGCCGGGAGGCGGCGTTCCGGCAGGGCTTGCCCGCTACGGCTGGTATGCGCTGGCGGCGGCGCTTCTGAGCGCGGCGATCTATTTCGCCGGCCTTATGTGTACGCACCTTGCGGCCTTCCGGGTGGCGACAAATATGCGAAAGGCGGCGGCCGCCCATCTCATTGACCTGCCGCTGGGGTACTTTAACGCCAACCTCACGGGACGGATGCGCAAGCAGATCGACGACAACGCGGCGCTGACCGAAACCCTTCTCGCCCACACCATCCCCGATGCGGTGGGTGGGATCGTAACGCCGGTACTGGCGGTGGGACTGCTCTTCGTCTTTGACTGGCGCATGGGGCTTGCCTGCCTGATCCCCATGGTCATCGGGCTTGTCTGCCTGATGAGCATGATGACCGGGACGGGCATGAAGTTCTTTGAGGAATACCAGCGGGCAGGAGAGCGCATTTCCGCCGAGGCCACGGAGTATGTCCGGGGCATCCCGGTGGTGAAGGTGTTCCAGCAGACGGTTTACTCCTTCAAGAGCTTTCATGCCGCCATCCTCAGCTACCGCGACCTTGCCAGCGGCTACGCCATGATGTGCCGTATGCCCTACACCCTGTTTACGGTGGTGCTGAACGCCATGTTCCTGTTTCTCATGCCCTTGGGAATGGTTCTCATCGGCGGCGCGGCAGACGGCTGGGCAGTGCTGGCCGATCTGGTGTTTTACATCTTCTTCGCGCCCCAGCTTGCCTTTATGATGGAGCGGCTGATGTACGCGGTCAACGCACAGATGGAGGCCGCCGAGGCGGTGAACAAGCTGGAGGCCATATTGAAGGAGTCCCCCCTGCCCGAGCCTGCGGCGGACAGCGGAAGCAAGCCCGCGGACAGCGGCATTTCCTTTGAGAATGTCACCTTTTCCTATGACGGCGCGGACAGGCCCGCGCTGACGAATGTGAGCTTCCATCTGCCGCAGGGGGAGGCGTGGGCGCTGGTGGGCCCCTCCGGCGGCGGCAAGACCACCATCGCCCGGCTGATCCCGCGCTTTTTCGATGTGCAGGCAGGGGCGGTGCTCTTGGGCGGACGGGATGTGCGAAGCATCCCCACCGCGGAGCTGATGGAGCAGATCTCCTTTGTCTTTCAGGAGGTGCGCCTGTTTAAGAAGAGCATCCGCGACAACATCCGCGCCGCTCGGCCGGACGCCACCGAGGCGGAGATATTACACGCGGCGCAGCTTGCCCAGTGCAGCGATATTCTGGAAAAGACGCCGGGCGGGCTGGACGCCGTGATCGGCGCCAAGGGCGTGTACCTCTCCGGCGGCGAGATGCAGCGCATCGCGCTGGCCCGGGCGATTTTAAAGGACGCACCCATCGTGGTGCTGGATGAGGCAAGCTCCTTTGCAGACCCGGAGAACGAGGCGAAGATACAGAAGGCCTTCGAGGCGCTGATGAAGGGCAAGACCGTGCTGATGATCGCCCACCGCCTGTCCACGGTGCGGAACATGGATCGCATCCTCGTCATCCGGGACGGCGAGATCGCCGAGGAAGGAAAGCACGACGAGCTGCTCCAAAAGGGCGGCGTATACGCCGCCATGTGGGAGGAATACCAAAAGGCCGCGCAGTGGAAGGTAGGAGGTGCCGCATGATCGAACGCATCCGCAAAAAATACGCCATGACGGAGAAGGGCGCAAAAGACTATGTGGCCGCCGTGTTCTGGTCCGTACTGGTCAACATCAGCAAAATGCTGCCGGTAGGCGTGCTGGCCACGGCACTCTCCGGCATCGTAGAGGCGCTGACAAACGGCGCCGACCCAAGGGCGGGGCTTACGCGCTTTCTGGCCGCGGGCGTTCTTGCCCTCGCCGCGCTCTTTGTGACCTTCCTGATCCAATACAGAGCCTTATACGAAGCCACCTACCGGGAAAGTGCCAACCGCCGCATCCGGCTGGCGGAGGTGCTGCGCCAGCTCCCGCTGTCCTTCTTCGGAAACCGTGACCTGACCGACCTGACCACCACCATCATGGGGGATACGGAGACGCTGGAAAAGGCATTCTCCCACTTTTACCCCGCCATGCACGGCGCGCTCATCTCCACGGCGCTGATTTCCGCAGGCATGCTGCTTTACGACTGGCGGATGGCACTGGCTCTTTTGTGGGTGGTGCCCGCGTCGCTGCTGATGGTCTATCTCTCCCGGCGCATGGAAAAGCGGCATATAACGAAGGGGCTCGTCACCCGCCGCGCGGCCACCGACGCCATGCAGGAGGTGCTGGAGTGCGCGCCGGAGATCAAGGCGTGCAACCAGAAAGCGCGGTATATCGCCGACCTGAACCGCAGGCTGGACGAGGCGGAGCAGGACACCATCCGGGGCGAGCTGTTCACAGGCTCCGTAGTCACGGCGGCACAGTCCTTCCTAAAGCTGGGCATCGCCACCACCGTCCTCACGGGGGTAACGCTGATGAGCCGCGGCGACCTGGCGCTGATCCCGTTTCTGATGTTCCTTATCGCCGCCACCCGGGTATATGACCCCATCGGCTCCATGTTTGCCAACATGGCCGCGGTTTTCGCCTGCGAGGTGCGCATCGAGCGTATGCAGGAGATCGAGAACGAAAAGCGCATGACCGGACTGACCGAATATGATCCCGACGGCTACGACATCCGCTTTGAGCATGTGACCTTTGCCTACCGGGAAAAAGAGGACGTGCTAAGAGACGTTTCCTTTACGGCGAAGCAGGGGCAGGTGACGGCGCTGGTGGGCCCCTCCGGCGGCGGCAAGTCCACGGCAGCCAAGCTGGCAGCCCGCTTCTGGGACCCGGCGGAGGGAACGGTGCGGCTGGGCGGCGTGGATGTGTCCACGGTGGACGGCGAGGCACTGCTGAAAAACTACGCCATCGTATTTCAGGATGTGGTGCTGTTTGCGGATACCGTGATGGAAAACATCCGCCTCGGCAAGCGGGACGCCACCGACGAGGAGGTGCTGGCGGCGGCGAAGGCGGCGCAGTGCGACGCCTTTGTATCCAAGCTGCCGGAGGGCTACCATACCCTGATCGGGGAAAACGGCTCCCGGCTCTCCGGCGGTGAGCGGCAGCGCATCTCCATTGCCCGCGCCATCTTGAAGGACGCGCCGGTGATTTTGCTGGACGAGGCCACGGCCTCGCTGGACGTGGAAAACGAGACGGCGGTGCAGGCGGCATTGTCCGGGCTTATCCGGGATAAGACGGTGCTCGTCATCGCACACCGCATGCGTACCGTCATGAACGCCGATCAGATCGTCCTGCTCTCCGGCGGCCGCGTGGTTGAGATGGGCTCTTCCGCAGAGCTGCTGAAAAAGAACGGCCTGTTCCGCCACATGGCACAGCTCCAGAGCGAGAGCATGGAGTGGACGGCGTAGAAAGTACCGAGATAAACAGGATTCCGAGTACAATATTGGAAAACGAAGTGTCGAAAACAAGGAGGAGTTTATGAAAGAAACAAATAAATGGTCTGTCAGGGATGTGATCACCACGGTGCTGCTTTCGGCGGTGCTGATCGTGATCCAGCTCGTCGTCAATATGGTCTGCATGGCCAACGACTTTGTCAGCATGGTGCTGTCGGTGGGGATCACCATGTTCCTCTGCGCGCCGGTCTATATGCTCATGGTCAGCCGGATCGGCAAGCGTTTTGTGACGCTGATCTATATGACGATCCTCGGCGTGATTTTCCTGCTGATGGGCAACTGGTTCTTGCTTCCTTATTATGTTCTCGTGGGAATCCTCTGCGAGGCGATTCTCTGGAAGGAAGGCTCCTGCCAAAAGCCGAAACGGCTGACCGCCGCCTGGACGGCGGCAAGCCTGCTGTACAACGGGGTCAATCTGCTGCCCATCTGGTTCTTCTGGGACACCTACTACGATTTTGCGCTGGCAAGCGGCATGGAGCAGAGCTACATCGATTCCTATGTGCGTTACTACACCTCTCCCGGCTGGCTGGCCTTTATTCTGCTGTTTACGACGCTGATGGGCTTTTTAGGCTGCATGGTGGGCAGTCGGCTGATCCGCAGGCATTTTCAGAAGGCCGGCGTTCTATGAGAGCGGACGCATCCTTTGCGGTGCCGGTCAAGCTGTGGGCGCTGCTGTGCGTCTTTGCCGGAGTAACCATCGGCGGGAATGTGCTGCTTACCTGCATCCTGACCGGCGGGGCGCTTCTTTATCTCGTCTTACAGCGGAACTTCCGCCTTGCCGCGTCCTATGGCTGCTTTTATCTGCTGCTGGCGCTGCTGCTGTACGGTATCCGCTTCCACGGGCTGCACATGCCGGTCTTTTCGGAGTTTTATGTTCTGATGTTCTGGAATCTGTCACCGATCTTTCTGGTGTCATGGGATCTGATCACCACGCCGCCGGGAATGCTCTCCGCGTTCTTATCCCGCCTCCGTATGCCCACCCCGTTCATTCTCGGGCTTCTTGTGGTCTTTCGCTTCTTCCCTACCATGCGGACGGAGCTGAAAGGCGTAGGCAGGTCCATGAAAAACCGAGGGCTGACCGCAGCGGGACAGCTGCTCGCACATCCCGTGCAGAGCATGGAGTATGTGCTGGTTCCGTTTCTTCTTCGGGTATTGCAGCTTGCCGATCAGCTTTCCGTTTCCGCCGTTGCAAGGGGTGCGGAACGTCCGGGCGTGCGCGGCAGCTATTATGAGAAGCGTGTGAAAGCGCGCGATTTCGTC
>OBCQ01000380.1_pt1 | contig 12279 bp, 9 predicted proteins | sample 1517991 | NCBI WGS metagenome assembly OBCQ01 (sample SAMN03418263, study PRJEB22391) | human gut metagenome | biome: human-gut; feature: organic feature; material: feces | host: Homo sapiens | place: Tanzania | collected 2013-01
CCCGGTGTATGCTTTCATTTATTTGTTATCATACACTGTTTTCCTTGTTTTGTGAAGTCCAAAAAACATTTCCGCCGGTTCTGCATTCCAGAACCGGCGGAAATGTGTGCATTATTGGGCATCCTGTTTGTCCACGGTCAGGAAGAGAAGAACTGTCCCGGCGAGGGCCATGCCGATACCGGCCAGAAGCAGGGTGTGCAGTCCTGCGTTCAGAAGGACCCCTCCGGAAAAGTTTCCCGCGGAACAGCCCAGGGAATAGGCGGCGGTGGAAAAGGCCTGCCCCTTGACCATGTCCTCCTTAGAAACCCGCTCTCCCGCAAAATAGATCTGGGCGGGATTCAGGAAAGCATAGGAGGTCATTTGCAGCAGTTCCAGAACATAGATCGTGGAAATGCCGGGGGCAAAATAGAAAAGGATGGATTTCAGCAGAAAGGAAAGTCCGGCGATGCGCAGCATCCGGGCGGTGGAAAGCCGATGGTGGATATTATCTGCAAAGAGCAGCATCCCGGCCCCTGCCATGCAGGAGATAAAGAGTGCTGTGCCTACCTGGCTGCTGTCCCCGCCGAAGGGGGCAACAATGGCAATCAGATAGTTTTCATTCATGGCATGGAACATGCCGAGAAACAGCACGCCTGCCATGGCGGCGCAATACCAGCGGTAGCGGCGGAAGAACTGGGAGACTGTGCAGACGGATGCCGTATTTTTCTCAGAACGGACGGCGGCAATTTTGGGATAGCCCAACAGAAGCAGAATGCACAGTATCCGGAAGAGAATCAGCAGGATCAGCATCCAGGTAAGCCCCAGGGCCGCGATCACATGGCCCAGGACCAAAGCAATCAGTGCGGAAGCAATGGAGCCGACGCATCGGGCAATGCCGAAGCGGATGCGGTGATCTCCCTGATCATAGCCAACGTACAAGGCGTTCAGCAGGGGCATCATGGCATCGGAACACCACAGACCCAGACCGTAGAGCAGTCCTGACGCCAGCGGCGGCATTCCCCGGATCAGCAGCGCCAGACAGCACAGGCTGCATGTCGCGCTGAGGGCGGCCATCATGCCCGGCACAGGGAAGCGCCTGGCCTTATCTGCCCAGCCTGCAAGTACAGGCTGCGTTACGCAGGACAAGAGTCCTGCCATTGCCAGAAGCGTCCCAACCACAGCGGAGGGGAGACCGGACTTCAACAGGAAGGTAGTTGCGAAGCTGGCCATGCCTGTGGCACTGGCCCAGAATGTCAGCTGCGTCAGAGAATAGCGCAGGGTCAGATCCTTCAGGGGAAACCACCCTCTTTCTGCTGTCCACTATAGCGGAGATCCATTTGCATTGCTATTCGATTCCTGCCCGAAACTATCACGATCGTGCCACTTTTTTCGATAGACCCGGGGAGAGCAGCCATACTGCTCCCGAAAGAGCTTGCCGAAGTAGCTGCTGGAGCCAAGCCCGCACCGGTAGGCAATCTCCGTGATGGGCAGTGCGCCGGAGCAGAGCAGGGCGCTGGCCTTTTGCAGCCGGTACTGCCGCAGATAGTCCGTGGGCGTTGTGCGCAGCTGCTGCCGGAACAGCCGGAAGCAGCCCCGTTTGCTGACGCCTCCGGCCCCGGCCAGATCGTCCACGGAAATGGACTCGGAATAGTGCTCGTAAAGATAGACCATCATTTTTTTCAGAGCGCCGTCTGTGGCGCTGGAAACGGTCTGCTGATCGGAAAGCTCCAGCAGGCCCAGCCATATCCGGGACAGCAGACCCACAAGCCGGAATTCGTACCCCATTTCCTGGGTATCCAGAGCAAAGGACTGCCGCAAAAGCTCCAGAATCCCATCATTTTTTCCGGGAAACAGACCAATCCGCTCAATTCCGGAGGCGGTGAGCGGCTGAATGTACTTTTGGGCAATGCGGCTGTTCTGCGCGCCGGGGAGCAGGACGGGGTCGAATAGGTGTACAAGCTGCACGGTCTCTCCGTCCGTCTCCATAACCCGGCTGGAATGGAGTACATTGGGATTCACAAAACCGCCGCTGCCCTGGGGAAACAGAATGGTGCCCTGAGGCGTGGCGTATTCGATGCATCCGCTCTCCACATAGAAGAGCTCCACAGTACCGTGCCAATGCCAGGGCACAAAGGGCTGCCGGTACCGGCTCAGCAGGGCCCGGCTGCAGATATAGGGAAATTCCGGGGAGTAGCCCGGCAGCTGCTCCTCGTAGCTTTGGGGATCGACGGAGATGTCCAGGATCGTTTCCATAGCGCGCCTCCTGAAAGATTTTCTTCATTGTATCACATTTGTGCCGTTTCGCAAGATGCTCCTTTGCGGCTCAGGCAATATCCCGTGCTTTCTCCCGGAGGAGCATATACATCCCCATACGGCCTGTACCCCATGCAAAATCCGGGTGACGGCCATGCCGTCACCCGGAATACCTGATTCTGTACCCCCAGAACAAGCGTCTGAACGAGAACGTAGAGCGGTTTGTGGACTTCGTCCTCCGGGACAGAAAGCGGGTGGAAGCGGAAATCCGGGGGAGCGTGGATGCTTCTGTGTAAAAGCGCGCAGCTGCGGTATGAGAACACCCCGATGGCTTCTGCCATCGGGGTGTTTTACAGCCTGACAGCTGCCAATCAGAAAACCTCCGTGGCAAGCACCTGATACAGGGCGTTCTCAAAGGCGCGGATGGCGCGGCTGCGGTAGCCGCCCTGGGGGTAGATGAGGGCCAGGTTGACGTAGCAGCGGTGCTTGCCGATGCTCAGGTAGATCACGTCCCGGCTTTCCTCAATGCAGGAGCGATAGGTAAAGGCCAGACCCACCCCTCTGCGGGCCAGGGCGGCGGACATGGAGGCCGTCTGGGTGCCGCAGACATAGTGGGGCTGGATGCCCAGGTTCTCAAACATCTGCTGAGCGATGGAGCCAAGCATGGCGGAACGGCTGGACAGGAGAAAATCCAGATGGGCAATCTCCGAAAGCTCCACCCAGGGCCGGTCCGGGCCGCCCTGACCCTCCCGGACGAATTCCATAACGGGGCTGTCCCGATTGGCGACCAGCAGGACTTCGTCCTTCATCAGGAATTTTCCCTGATTCTCCCACTGATCCTCCCGGTAGGCAGCCAGAGCCAGATCCAGTTCGCCCGCGGCGATTTTCCGCTGCAAATAGATGCTGTCATGCTCGTGAAGGATCACGTCCACGGTGGGGGCCTCCTGCCGGAACAGGTGCATGGCCTTGGGGAACAGGTAGCTGCCCCGGAAGGTGCTGATGCCGAAGTGGATGCGGCCCTCCATGGGGGCGTCCATATCCGTCAGCTGCTGCCGTACCTGGTGGTATTGCAGGAGCATCTGGCGGGCGTTGCGCAGAAACAGTTCTCCTGCCGTCGTGGGCCGCACGCCGCCGGAGGTACGCTTGAACAGCTTCACCCCCAGCTCTGCCTCGTACCGGCTGACGAACTGGCTCAGACTGGACTGGGCCAGATACAGCCTGTCCGCCGCTTTGCTGATGCTGCGTTCCTCCGCCACCGCGACGATGTATTCCAGTTCCTTGAGTTCCATAAGCCCTCCTGTGAAAGCTGCACAGATTTCTTGAAAAAAACTGTGCAAGTTGCAAAGCGATATCGGATTATCCGATGGCCAGCATAGTGGATTGCCCATTGTGCCGGCCTTTTTTACATTATATAATAAGGACGTGCAAAAAACAAGCGGGACTTCCGGTATTCGGAAGGATATGGGAACAAAGGAGGAAAAATCATGGGAAAAGTATCCATGAAGGGCGTGATTGATATGCACGTCCACACAAATCCGGACCTGCGGATCCGGGCCTATGATGATCTGGAGCTCTGCGACGCTGCCGTTCGGGTAGGCGCGCGGGCCATTGTCATCAAGAGCCACATGGGCAGCACGGTCAACCGGGCCTATCTGACAAACCGATACAATGAGCGGGTGAACGGCAAGAATGACTTCACCATGTTCGGCGCCATCGTGCTGAACAGCTGCGTCGGCGGCGTCAACCCTGTGGCCGTGGAAAACGCGCTGAAGCTGGGGGCAAAGGTGGTCTGGCTGCCTACCTCCTCCGCACGGAACCATCTGCAGAAGCTGGGCAAGCCCACCGACGGCTGTGTGGATGTGGTTCGGGACGGCAGGATCGTTCCGGAGCTGGAAAAGGTTCTGGAGCTGGTGAAGCAGTATGACGCGGTGCTGGGCACCGGCCATATCTCCGTGGAAGAGATCTTCACCGTTACCAAGGCGGCCCGGGAGATGGGGGTCAAGAAGGTTGTCGTCACCCATCCCGAGTGGTGGATCGTCAATATGTCCATGGAGGACCAGAAGCGGATCGTTAAGGAATACGATGTGATTCTGGAACGGTGCTACGCCCAGAACAAGGGCGTGGGCGCGGGACACGGCTACATCAGCAATCTGCCCTCCAACTTGGAAACCATCAAAGAGATCGGCTATAAGAATGTCCTCATCAGCACCGACGGCGGTCAGGTGGAGAATCCCCACTGGGAGCTGGCGGAGGAGGAGTACCTGCAGTATATGCTGGACCACGGCATCCCCGAAGAGCACATCCGCTACATGAGCCACGACCTGCCCTGCTATCTGTTGGGGCTGGAAGCATAAAAATAAGGAGAGAGATTAAATGGAAGGTTCTATCTTGAGCATCTGCATCATCGCCGCCATTGCCCTGGCCGTGTTCCTGGGCTATAAGACGAAGATCAACACCGGCTTCTTCTGCATCGTATTTGCCTACGTCATTGGCTGCTTTGTCATGGGTCTGAAGCCCAAGGCGCTGATCGGCTACTGGCCCACCAACACCATGTTCGTCATTCTGGCCGTCAGCCTGTTCTATAACGTGGCTGCCGCCAACGGCACCCTGGAAAAGATCTCCCGCAGCCTGCTGTATGCCTGCCGGAAGTTCCCCGGCCTGCTGCCCTACGCCCTGTTCTTTGTGGCCGTGATCCTGTCCGTTATGGGCGCCGCCTATTTCACCGTTCTGGCCTTCCTGGCTCCCATCACCCTGCTCATCTGCGAGGAAGCCCGGATGGACAAGCTCACCGGCGCTGTCGCCATCAACTGCGGCGCTCTGGCCGGCGGCAACTTCCCCACCGCGGCTCTGGGCGTCATCTTCCGCGGCCTGATGGACACTGCCTATGAGGCTGCTCCCGAGCTCACCGCCATCGATTCCTTCTCCGCGTCCATGACCATGTTCGGTCTGGCCATCGTTTCTTCCCTGATTATCATCACCGTCTTCCGCTTCTGCTTCAAGTCCAACCGCAACATCGGCAAGGGCGTGAAGTTTGAGAAGCCCGAGGCCTACGACAAGAAGCAGAAGCAGACCCTGGCCCTGATTCTGATTATGATGGCCGTTGTTCTGATCTTCCCCGTGCTGAAGCTGCTGGTTCCCGGCAATAAGGCAATCTCTACCGTTGCCGGTAAGATCGATGTGGGTCTGGTGGCCATGGTCTTCGCCGTCATCGCTCTTCTGCTGAAGCTGGCCCCCCAGAAGGAGATCATTGCCCGCGTGCCCTGGAACACCATCCTGATGATTGCCGGCGCAGGCATGCTGATCGCTGTGGCTGTAGAGGCCGGTACCATTGATATGCTCAGCACCTGGATCGGCTCCAATGTGCCCGTGTTCCTGATCCCCATGGCTTTCAGCCTGGTTGGCGCAATCATGAGCTTCTTCAGCTCCACCACCGGTGTTGTGTGCCCGGCCCTGTTCCCCCTGATCCCCGCTCTGGCTGCTTCTACCGGCCTGAGCCCCGTGGCCCTGTTCACCTGCACCGTGCTGGGTGCCCAGAGCTCCGCCATCAGCCCCTTCTCCTCCGGCGGCTCCCTGATTCTGGGCGCCTGCGGTCAGGAGGAAGAGCGGAACAGCCTGTTTAACCGCCTGCTGTTTGTGGCCGTGCCCATCAGCGTTGGCATCTGCGCTGTGTACAACCTGGTTGTTTCCTTCGTACTGTAACGCATAAAGGGCTGTTAAAAAAGTCGTTGTCATTCCGAACCAGCGCGCACGCTGGTGTGGGAATCCCCCGGATATTCAAACAGTTTGGCGGAAGATTTGCGCCTTTACGCCGAACGGGGGGATTGCGAACCAGTGACATCGGTCACTGGTTCGCAATGACATCTCTTTTTAGCAGCTCCTATTCAAGAACGGAATTTCACCATTCCCTTTCCCAATTTTACAAACGCGTACCTTTCTGCTATTATGAAGACGTCAAAAGAAATGAAAGGATGAATCCCAAATGATCAACCTGTATGATACCGGTATTTACCTCGTAAACGGCGAGCACATCGTTACCGATCCCGCGGAGGTCACGGCCAGAACCGGCAAGACCGTCTCCAGGGAAGAGGCTGCCAGGGGCACCATGGCCTACGGCATTCTGAAGGCCCACAATACCACCGAGGATATGGAGAACCTGAAGCTGAAGTTCGACTCCATGACCTCCCACGACATCACCTATGTGGGCATTATCCAGACCGCCCGGGCCTCCGGCATGACCGAGTTCCCCCTGCCCTATGTGCTGACCAACTGCCACAATTCCCTCTGCGCCGTAGGCGGCACCATCAACGAGGACGACCACAAGTTCGCCCTGTCCGCTGCCCACAAGTACGGCGGCATCTATGTGCCCACCAACATGGCAAACATCCATTCCTACAACCGGGAGACCATGGCGGGCTGCGGCCGCATGATTCTGGGCTCCGATTCCCACACCCGCTACGGCGCTCTGGGCACCATGGCCATCGGCGAGGGCGGCGGCGAGCTGGCCAAGCAGCTGGTGGGAAGGACTTATGACTTCACCCGCCCCGGCGTCATTGCCATTTACCTGACCGGTGCGCCTAAGGCCGGCATCGGCCCCCACGACGTAGCCCTGAGCATCTGCGGCGCCGTATACAAGAATGGCTATGTGAAGAACAAGGTCATGGAGTTCGTTGGCCCCGGCATCCAGAACCTTCCTATGGAGTTCCGGAACGCCGTTGACGTTATGACCACTGAGACCACCTGCTGGTCCTCCATCTGGGTCACCGACGAGAAGACCAGAGGCTACTTCACCGTCCACGGCCGCCCCGAGGACTACAAGGAGATCAAGCCCGCTGATGTTGCCTATTATGACGGCTGTGTGTACATTGACCTCTCCACCATTGAGTCCACCATTGCCATGCCCATGCACCCCTCCAATACCTACACCATCCACGAGCTTCAGGAGAACGCCGCGGACATCCTGCACCTGATTCAGGAGAACGCCAACAAGCAGATCAAGGGCGCCAAGATGGACATCGTCTCCAAGTTCCACGACGGCGCTGTCTGGGTGGAGCAGGGCGAGATCGCCGGCTGCGCGGGCGGTACCTTTGACAATATCTGCGCCGCCGCCGATATCCTGCGGGGCCGCAGCTGCGGCAACGGCGCCTTCTCCCTCAGCGTCTACCCCGGCTCCATGCCCGCCCTGGCCGAGCTGATGCGCAACGGCCGCGCCCACGACCTGATCGCCGCAGGCGCGATCCTGCGGGAATGCTTCTGCGGTCCCTGCTTCGGCGCGGGCGACACCCCCGCCAACGGCGAGTTCTCCATCCGTCACACCACCCGGAACTTCCCCAACCGGGAAGGCTCCAAGCCCGGCGAGGGCCAGATGGCTGCCGTGGCCCTGATGGACGCCCGGTCCATTGCCGCTACCGCCGCCAACGGCGGAAGACTGACCGCTGCCACCGACCTGGATGTGGAGTACACCGACCCCGAGTACCACTACGACAACGGCATCTATGAGAAGCGGGTCTGCAACGGCTGGACCAGGCCCGAACCTGACCATGAGCTGAAGTTCGGCCCCAACATCAAGGACTGGCCCGAAATGCCCGCTCTGACGGAGGATCTGCTGGTGAAGGTCTGCTCCTACATCACGGATCCCGTCACCACCACCGACGAGCTGATTCCCTCCGGCGAGACCTCCTCCTACCGTTCCAACCCCGAGCGGCTTTCCGAGTTCGCCCTGTCCCGCCGGGATCCCCAGTATGTCAGCCGCTCTAAGGTCATGCGCCAGATGGAGCGTGACCGCCGGGCCGGGAAGGGCCTGACCGAGGAAGTCAAGGCAGTGTACGCCGCCCTGGCAAAGGCCGGTCTGACCGTTGATCCCGAGAACACCGACCTGGGCTCCACCATCTTCGCCAATATGCCCGGCGACGGCTCCGCCCGTGAGCAGGCGGCCTCCTGCCAGCGTGTTATGGGCGCCAGCGCCAACTTCGCCAAGCAGTACGCCACCAAGCGCTATCGCTCCAACTGCATCAACTGGGGCATGACGCCCTTCCTGGTGGAGAACCCTGAGGTCTTCGACCTGGGCGACTACATCTTCGTCCCCGGCGTCCGGGCCCATGTTCTGGCCAATGATGCTGCTTTCGATGCCTACGCCGTGAAGCCGGACGGCACCGTCACCAAATTCACCGTTTCCACCGGCTATCTGACCGAGCCTGAGCGCCAAACAATCGCCGACGGCTGCCTGATCAACTACTACCGCAGCAATCAGTAAAGCGCATACCTGATTCCTTTCTTCCCGCCCCGAGGCTGCCACCACAGCTTCGGGGCGGGTTTTGCCTGAGAAACAGAATCTATATAGGGGAATCCCTATATATGGAAGAAACAATATTCAATTTGCACAGAAGGATCTCCGCGTTTATAATCATTCATAGATAAGCTCCACAAACAGAGCAAATAAAAAAGAAAGAGGTAGATCCAATTGACTCCTGAAATGATCAAATGTCTAGCCATCTTCGTGGCCATGGTTCTCGGCTATGTCTTCTATGATAAGCTGAAGATTTCTATGGGCACAACCGCCATGGCGGCGCTTCTTCTGTGCGTGTTCACCGGGCTGGTTCCCGCCAAGACCGCGCTGGGGTACTTCGCCAACAAAAATGTTATCCTGATTCTGGGTATGTTTGTTGTGGTGACCGGCTTTAACCGTACCCAGGCTGTGCGGAAGATGAGCCACCTGGTTACGAAGGTCAGCGGCGGCAGCTTCAAAAAGATGTTTGCCGGCTACGCCCTGATCGGCTGCCTGCTGTCCCAGTTCATTCCCAGCCCCATGTCCGTTTATGCCGTTATGTTCCCCCTGGTCATGGCCTCCTGCGAGGATATGGGCGTCAGCCCCTCCAAGGCTATGTTCCCTCTGGCTCTGGTCGTTATCGGCACCTGCGGAACGCTGCCTCTTGGCGCGGGAGCGGTGACCTTTGCACAGTATAACGGCTATCTGGAGGCCTTCGGTATTACGGATGTTTCCTTCACGATGATGGATTTCTTCTATGGCCGTATCATCACTCTGGTCGTTGTTGTTATCTACGCGATTTTCGTCGGCACGAAGATTTCCCCCGAGCAGCCTCCTGTGGCCATTACCACCACCAATGCCAAGGCCAGAGGCGGTAAGGAAATCGCACCTCTGGATCCCGTTCGCGAGGTCATCGGCTATTCCGTCTTCATTCTCACGGTTGTTGGACTGGTGGCTGAGAGCAAGATCGGCATTCCCGGCTGGCAGGTCACCCTGACCGGTGCGGTTCTGATGGTTATTTCCGGTGTTTTGACGCCCAAAGAGGCTACCGATTCCTTCCCGTTCCGCATTGTGCTGATGATTATCGGCGCGCTGGTCATGGGTACGGCCATGTCCGAGTGCGGTCTCGGCGATAAGATTGGTGAGTTGGTTGCTGCTGTCGTGGGTGAAACCCGTAATGGCTACATCATCGGGGCACTCTTCTTTGTGGTTCCTTTTATCATGACGCAGTTTATGAACAATCAAAGCTGTCAGGCCATTTTCCTGCCCATTGTCATTCTGAGCTGCCAGGCGTTGGGCTGCGATCCCCGTGGTCCTCTGATTCTGCTGTCCGCCGCCTGCCTGACCGCCTTCCTGACGCCTATGGCCACGGGCACCATTCCCATGGTTATGGGTACCGGCGGCTACGACCAGGCTTCCCTGATCAAGCAGGGCTGGCTGCCCTCTCTGATCATCACCGTGGTCTCTGTCCTGTCTGTCATGACACTGTATCCCGCGTTCTGATTGAGCATAGGAAAACTCCCTCCGCGGAACGCGGAGGGAGGGTCTAGCCGTGATTGATTTGGCGGTCGAGAATGCGGAATAGAATGTCCGCGGTTTTTGCATCTGCCCGACGGCTTTGGACGAAATAGGTCTCATAGGGAAGGGCCTGGTCCGGTTCCAGCCTGCAGGCTCCGGAGGGAATCTCCCGGGACGCAAGAATATAGGAAGCAGTCCCGCTTTTCGCGTAATAGTCATACATGTTGATATTGGGAACGGTATGTACGACCTTCGGCAACAGTCCCGGAATCTGGGCGAACAGAGCGTCCAGCCATTTCCGCGTCCGGTGCTCCGGAGAAGAGGGAGCGGCCACCAGAGGCTCATGCTCCAGCTCCTCCAGGCGGATATACGCAAAAGGCTCATCCGGGTGATAGTAGATTTTGTCCCAGAGCGGACTGCCCTCCCGGAGATGCACTGCCGGGAGATATTTGACAAGCAGGCGCTTCTGAAGATGCATACTTTGATTCGGCATACGAATCAGGGCATAGTCCAGCTCACCCTTGTCCAGCATCTCCTCCATCTGATAGTTTGCGCAGTCAACCAGCGACAGTACGATATTCGGATCGACCGCTGCCAGGGCGTCCATCAGCCCGGAGACAAGCTCAAAGCCCGTTCGGATGGGAATGCCCAGAGTGAATCGCCTTTTGCCCTTCATTTCCTGAAGCTCCTGCTGCAGTCTGTCCCAATGGGACAGGATATGCTTGCACTCAGCGCAGAAACGCTGACCGGCTTCCGTAGGCGCTGCCTCACCGAAGCGGTTTCGCTCAAAAAGACGGATACCCAATTCTTTTTCTACTTTTTGAAGACGCTGGCTCAGGGTCGGCTGAGAAATATACAGCTCCTGAGCGGCTTTTGTAAAGCCTCCGCATTCCGCGATTTTCAGAACATAGCGCATATCGTCAATGGTCAAAGCAACCCCGCCTCTCTGAAGTTCTTGTGTATACAATAATGTTCGGAGTGAAAAATGTCAATCCCCATTTCATACCCGCGGTGCTGCATGAGGCCGGAGATGTTTTTACATAGAATAGGCGGTACCGACTGCTGAGGAACCTCTGAATTCCACCGTACAGCCGGAAAGATTTTTCAAAACGAAAGGGAAATTCCAATGATAAATCAGATTTTGATCCGCAATGCCCGCAGCTTTGACGCTGCCGACGGCACCTTTTCCGCCCCCTGTGATATTCGTGTTGAAAACGGCAGGGTGGCGGAAATATCCCAGAACATTGCCGTGAAGCCCGGCTATGAGGTTTTGGAGGGAGAGAACCTCTGCGTCTCTACCGGCTGGACCGATTGCCATACCCACTTTGGGGGTTTGGATCCCTTCCTGACCTATCCGGGTCTGGGCGTGACCCGCGTCCACGAGGCGGGGAGCTTCGGCGCGTTTACGTTTGAGAGATTCCATCAGATCAATTCCCGCCTGCCCTTCCCCGCGACAGCCTATCTGTATGTGGGCTGCTGGGGCGTTGAGAACGGCGAACTGAAGACGCTGGACAATCTGATGGAAGCGCCATTCCTGGAGGTGGCGAAGGCATACCCGGAGGAAATCCTGGGCGCCAAGATCCGAATTGACCCCCGTGTCAACTGCGACACCAAAAAAACGCTGCGCATGGCAAAGGAGCTGGCAGTCAAGGCCAATCTGCCGCTGATCGTCCACCCCAGCCGCTGCACGGACAAGGTGGAGGAGATTCTGGAGGTTCTGGATCGGGATGATGTGTATGCCCACACCTATTCTCCCGTCAGCCCCGGGATTTTCGATGAGAACGGCAAGCTGAAAAAGGCAATGTGGGACGCTATGGAGCGTGGTGTTCGCTTTGATCTGTCCCACGGCTCCAACAACTTCGGCTATGATATGGCCCGCAGCGCCATTCAGCAGGGCTTTGTGGTGGAAACCATCTCCACCGACCTGCATCTGGGAAATTATACAAAGCCCGGCATTCGCCTGGCTGGCGTTATGACCAAGGCCATTCAGGCAGGCATCCCGCTGGCGGACGCTCTGAAAAAGGTCATTCTCACACCCTCCGCGCTGCTGCATGTTGCGCCAAAGGCGCCTGCCATTCAGGTGGGGCAGACTGCGGATATTACGGTGTTCACCGTGTGTCATGATGGAATTGAACTGCCCGACGTGATCGGTAAGGTTGAAACCTGCCGGACTGTTGTGCAGGATGTGGCGACCGTCATTGGCGGTTGCCTGAACCGCTTCTTTTAGAATGTTGATTCCTGTGTGGATCACGCAAGCAACTACCGTC
>OBCQ01000381.1_pt1 | contig 12253 bp, 13 predicted proteins | sample 1517991 | NCBI WGS metagenome assembly OBCQ01 (sample SAMN03418263, study PRJEB22391) | human gut metagenome | biome: human-gut; feature: organic feature; material: feces | host: Homo sapiens | place: Tanzania | collected 2013-01
GATGGAGACAAGTATGGACAGAAACATGAAGAACGCACTGGCCAGCAGCGCGAATCCTACATTTCTGGATATGACTTTCAGATTCATTTCTCTGCCTCCTGGCCATGTTCATGTTTCTCCAACGTGTCACGCATCATCTTGATGCGCTTGCGGAGCTGGATATTCTCCCCTACCACTTCCGTGACACCGTCATTGAGCTCGGAAAGCTGGTCGTCACCCTCGAAAGTATAGGAATATTTGCTGCCGAATGACCTGTAGTTTTTCAGTCCGGACAGCATCTTGTATATCGGATTCACGTAATAGGCCATGAGGAAAAACATCAGGAGCAGGACCAGAAGCAGTCCGACCGCCACCGCCACGGCTCCCGGGATGATACTTCTGTAGAATCCCCGTTCAAATGTAGCGGAATTCTTCTGAAGATCATTGTAAATAGCTGTATTCAAGATATTTATATCGGAGCGCAGCCTGTTGTATTTAGGTTGCAGCCTGTCGAAATACCACTCTCGTGTATTGATGAAATCCGACAGGATAGCTTGCGGAAGTTCCAGAGTGGTAAGCATATACGCCGAATAGGAGTACAATACCGAGTCCGCGAGCGGAAGCATGCTGGCCAATGTCAATGATGATTTCAAGCTGTCGCAATGCGCAATAAAGTCGTTTTGCCTGAGTTCCGGGATGTGTTCCGTGGAGTTATCTCCGATAACTGCCAGAATGCCAAGGTTATAGGCATTCGCTGCGTCGGCAAGTTTCTGTGCGGCATTGATACTGCCGATGTTTCCGGCAATGAGGTTGGACACATAGCTGCTCATCCTGCTGTATTCCATAATGGAAATGAAGCTGGACACCAGCAATATCACGGCTATCGAACTGAGGCTCAGGACGAGCTTCATTTTCATCGTAAGCTTGAATTCACGTATATATGAACGTATTTTTCTGAACATTCCGTCTGCATTAACATGCAAACTTACATAAAAAACGTTTATTCAGCAAACAGATATTTGGAGTTGTAGTCGCGTACAAGTTTTTTCAGACGGGCTTTCCCCTTGATCATCATCGGAACGCCTACCAGGGTGCATGGCACGATTACCGCTACTGCTACCACGGCCGATGCGGTGAGCACGGCTGCGAAACTGTCTTCCCGCCCTGACGACGCATCCGCTGCCATGAATCCCAATGCACCTCCCAGTCCGCCGCCTGCTCCAATGGTGGCAATGCTGTTTCCCGTGGAGAACACCTTGGAATTCCGCATATAGATCCGCACCTGCTTGGGCGAGAAATACATCTTGGAATCGGAAATGCTCAACGGCTGATTGTCAGATGTATATATGCATCCCTTCCTGTAAATCAATGTTCCCTCGACCTTGCCTTGACGCGGATGACGGGAGTCCGTGCGGTAATCGTAAGATTCGGATTTTTCCCGTATTGATCCAGACGAGAGTATGTTCAATGTGTCCGTGTCGGTGCACATGCCGAATCCTGACGTCGCCGCTGCCATGGAAAGCAATGTCGCCGTCAGGATAGCAATAATCAGTTTCAAGTTTTTCATCTTTTATTATTTCAACACACCTTAAATAGATGCAATAAGGGAGTGTTTCGTTGCAGCCGGGCCGCTATTTCAGCACTTGTCTGATGATTCTGGTCAGCTGGTCAGTGCAAGATGTGCCGCGTCCATGACAATTTACGCCATCAAGAATTTCCACGGCTTTCTCTGCGGACATGCCTTCAAGAAGGCGGCCGACAGCCTGCAAGTTACCGTCACATCCGCGCAAATACTTGACATTGTGCAGATTGCCATCCTTAAGATCGAAATCAATCTGCTTGGAACATACCATTGCGCTCGGCACGGCAGTTATATGACGGACGCCATCTTTCTCACTGTCCGACACGATTCTGTAATCTTCTCCTACGTTTTCCATATATAAAATTTATCAATTTCGTTTCTTCCTGAAGAATTCCGTGACAATGTTTCCGCACTCTTCCGCCAGAATTCCTGTCGCGACTTCAGCCTTAGGGTGCAGAAGAGAAGGGGTGAACTTGGAATAGCCGCGTTTCGGGTCGGCGGCGCCATAGACAATTCTGCCCACCTGAGCCCAAGCAGATGCCGCAGCACACATCGGACACGGTTCTACGGTCACATACAATGTGCAGTCATTCAAGTATTTACCACCCATTGCTTCCGTGGCGGCAGTTATCGCTATCATTTCGGCGTGCGCCGTCGGATCATGCAGACGTTCTGTCATATTGTGTCCCTTGGCAATGACTCTGCCGCCGAAGACGATTACGGCTCCTATCGGAATTTCATCCTCCGCCCCAGCCGCCATGGCTTCGCGCAATGCTTCACGCATAAACCGCTCATCCACAGCTATATCCACGACTTTATCCATATTAGTCCCTGCCTCTTGCGATACCTATATAATATAGCAGTGTGGCGAGCGAGCTCAACGCGGCAATCACATAAGTGTAGGCAGCCCATTTGAGTGCGTCAACAGCCATCGGACGGGTTTCATAGTCGGTAATTCCTGCATTTTCAAGCCAATTCACGGCACGTGCACTCGCATTGATTTCCACCGGAAGGGTGACGAAACTGAACAATGTGGTCATCGCGAAGAGTGCGATACCGACCCAAAGCAATGCAGGGAACATATTGACCATCAATATTCCCGCGAGGAGTATCCACTGGACGGTGTTGTTCGCGATGGATACGACCGGCACCAATGCCGTGCGGAGTTTGAGCGGCGCATATCCCACCTGATGCTGGACAACGTGGCCGCATTCATGCGCTGCAACTGCCGCTGCCGCCACGGACCTTCCGTTATAGACTGCATCACTGAGGTTCACAGTCTTGGTTGCAGGATTGTAGTGGTCGGTGAGCTGTCCGGGAATGCACATCACATTGACATCATATATTCCATTCTCCTGCAACATTTTACGGGCAACGTCAGCACCGGACATGCTGTTTCGCAGCGGAACTTTGGAATATTTGCGGAAACGGCTCTGGAGCATATTCTGCACGAATATGCTGAGGACCATGAATAATGTAAAAATTAACCAATAAGTCATAATATTCATTTTTAATAAACCACATCGGTCGGGCAAAAAGCAGACCAACGCGAAGATAACATAAAAATTATTCCCTCAGTCAGATAATTTTGGTATTTTTGCATCGCTAAAAGGGAACGCCGGCCGGACCGGCAATTATTTCTTGACAATGTTGAAGGAAAATGATTTTTCAAGGCTGGAGCTGAAACTCAGCGCATGCCGCGACAACTATAGATATTTCAGAAGCCTGCTGGAGCCGTCCACCAAGCTTCTCGTGCTGGTAAAGGCCAATGCCTACGGACATGGAGCAGTCGAATTCGCTTCCATGATGCAGAAAGAAGGTGCTGATTATCTGGCAGTTGCATACCCCGTGGAGGGCATTGAACTGAGACGTGCCGGCGTCAGTCTGCCGATATTGGTGCTGACCGCCGGAACAGATTATTATAATGAAATCATTGACAGCCGCCTGGAGCCTAGCATCCCGAACATGTATTCATTGAGGCTGTTCTGCGAGACGCTGGAGAAGCGTGGAATCACGGATTATCCGGTGCACATAAAGCTGGATACGGGCATGCATCGTCTGGGTTTCATGACAAGCGAAATCCCGGAACTGACAGCGTTCCTGAAGGACTGCAAATTTGTCAGGGTGAAGTCGATATTCTCTCATCTGGCCGCTGCCGAGGATCCTGATTCGGATGATTTCACAATGGGGCAGATACAGATGTTCGAGGCCAATGCGGCCAAGATTGTAGATGAGATAGGTTACAGGCCGATGCTGCATATCCTCAATTCTGCCGGTATTGAGAGGTTCCCTCAGTTCCAGCATGACATGGTCAGGCTGGGTATCGGCATTTATGGCATCAGCGCATTGCCGGGCGTAAAGCTTTCACCTGTAGCATCATTGAAATGCAAGATATTGCAAATCAAACATTTGAAGCCCGGAGACGGCACTATCGGCTATGGCCGTCACGGAATCATTGCCCCGGAGGGGACGACTATCGCGACGATTCCGGTCGGGTACGCGGACGGCATTGACCGTCATCTCGGGTGCGGTCGCGCATCGTTTTCGCTGAACGGGCATAGGGTGCCGACCATCGGAAACATCTGCATGGATATGTGTATGCTGGATATTACCGGCGTGGATGCGAAGGTCGGGGATACGGTGACGATTTTCGGGGATGACCCGACGGTTTCTGAACTCGCGGAGATACTCGGCACGATTCCTTATGAAATCATGACGAGCATTCCACGTAGAATTGACAGGGAAATTATCCGATAGAAGCGACGCTAGGCAAGCATTAGGCCCTGCTTCACTGTCGCCGCAACTTCCTCTCCTTTAAGGTGTTCCAGAATTGCCAGACCGAAGTCGACGGCACATCCCGCTCCACGGCCCGTGATGAGGTTACCGTCTATGACAGCCGGCTTCTGTTCGTATATTCCTCCGCGTGCAACCGGTGCGTCTTCGAAGCCGTCGAAGCATGTGAAGTGCTTTCCGGCAAGGCTAGGAAGCTGGGAGATGACCAGGCCAGGTGCGGCACAGATGGCTGCAAGTGCCCCGCCTTCAGCGTAATGCAGTCTCATGAAATTGATAATTTCTGCATTTTCCGCGATTCTTCTCGTGCCCGGCATACCGCCCGGAAATATCATCACGTCATTTTCTTCTGTTCCGTCGAGCTGCACTTCGGCTTTGAATTCGTCGTAGGTCATGTCTGCGACAACAGTGGCCCTGTGTGATCCGGTAACGTATTTGTCCCTATGGATAGAGACTGTCTTCACGTCTACGCCACCTCTGCGAAGGATGTCGAGCGGCGCCAATGCTTCCATTTCTTCGAAGCCGTTGGCCAGAAAAATATATACTCCTTTCATAATGTTATATGTTATGTTTTTCGTTGTCGGGTTACAGGATGAGCATCAATGTGAATGTGTAGAGCATGAAGGCTTCGAAAAGCAGTTTTCCCTTGCCGTCTGCATCCAGCATCACTTCCACGCGGTCTTTGCGTATCAATTTTCCGAGTTTCCTGTTGCTCGGAAGGCTGCGCGCCGCCCATTTGGAGATGATATTGCCGTCGTTGAAATAGACTGCGCCTCCGTTAGAGCGGTTCAATGATATAAGAGTCTTGTAATCAGAGTAATATACCGATGTAAGCAATGTCATTGATTCGGCTTGCGTGTATTTCCCGGATGCGATGAGGCTTGAGAATGAGGCCGGGTCGGATGCTGTAAGGAGGAGCGGTGTGAAGCCTGCTTCCGATGCGGAGGCGAGCAGCCTTGCCGCGTTTTTCCATGCAGTTTCTTTCATCTTTTCCGGTTCCGGAACTGATACTGCCATCACTAATCCATTGGCTGCCAATGTATCACGGTATTGTCCCGCAGCGTCGCGGAAGGAGAGGCGCGGGTATTCGGTTTCGTCGATATGGTCTTGTTTCTTGACCGTACGCGCTTCCACGAAGGTCCAAGTGGAGTCCGGGATATTGTTCAATGTGAATACTCCCGTCTTGCCGTTCTTTTCGTATACAAATGTCGCAACATATTCATCTTCAACGGCTTCCGGGATTTCCGCCGCACTCTCCAGTCTCGACGAGAGGTTGAACGGCGTGAGCTCCAGGAGCGGGATGAACATCAGCGAGTACACCGCAAATATCAGGACCGCGACCAAGGTCAATGCGAATGTGAGGTATTTGCTTTTCTTTGGCTTCCCGAAGTCATTGTACGGAACGAATGCGGCCAGTGTCAGCAGACATAGCACAACATTTTTCGCAAATGACTGGAAATGAGTAAGATGAACTGCTTCACCGAAGCATCCGCAGTCCATGTCAGGGTTCAATATCCAGAGCAACAGGGTAAGCAGCGTGAATCCGCCGAGGAGTATCGTGGTGGCCCATGCGGTCACTTTCCTGAAGACTCCCGTGACTAGACAGATGCCGAGTGTGGTTTCTGCCAATGCGAATGTTTCGGCTATCGGGCCGGCCATTGCACGCAGGAATCCGAGGTGAAGGAAGTTCAGGTATTCCCTGACAATCAGCATTGACCCGACCGGGTCCATCAATTTCAGGACTCCCGCTACGAAGAATACAAATCCGAGGATGACGGCGCAGAGTCTGCGGAACCGGCTTCCGATATAGTGCAATTTCATATTTATTTAAGTTTCTGTTCTACAACTTCTTGCACGGCTGCCGAGATGGCATCCGGCGGCAGCATCCTGCCATTTTCGTCACTGCAGTCGATACGTATGAATCCAGGGTCAAGTTCGCATTGTCTCAGGTATACTCTCCTGACGTTTTTCTGGAATTCGATGTCGGCTTCGTGTATGTCGCTGCGTCCTTCGAGGTAGTTCCTGTCGTCGCCGCCACGTGGATTTTCGAGTTTCTTTTCCACGAATCCTATCGGCACGTCGAGGAAGATGTTCAAGTCGGGCCTTGGAAGTCCGAATTGGCCGAATTCTGTGTCGAAAATCCATTCCCGGAGTTCTTCACGCTGGGTTTCGTCCTTGATTTTGGCGCACTGGTAGGCGATGTTCGAGTAGACGTATCTGTCGAGAAGCACTATTCCGCCCTTGTTCAAGGTGTCCCACATTTGTGGTGCTGCGCCGTGTCTGTCTTCGGCGTAAAGGAGCGCAACAAGCTGAGGGTGAACGGCGTCAATGCTACCGAATCCGCCTCTCAGGAATTTGCCTATGAGTTCCCCATAGACCGGGGAGTCGTATCGCGGGAAGTGTATGTATTCCAGGTTTCCGGACTTGGTTTCCAGATAATTCCTGAGTCGTTTCACTTGTGTGGATTTTCCGGACCCATCCAGTCCTTCTATTACAATCAGCATATACGTGTCGGTATTATTCCGATTACAAATATAATAATCTTTCGACGTTTCGCCTAGGGGTGGCGGTCAGTTCTGGCACCCTGGCGGTGTAGTTTTTTTATGGAGGCGTGGAGGAAATTCCGGAGTATGGCGTGCGCGTTAAAACGTTTTTCACGCACATCGTGTTCATTTTTCGACTTGACGTGCGTAGAAAACGTTTTAGTTTGCACGGGAAAACATTTTTGCCCAGACAACGAAGATTCTTGTGGCGATGGAATAACCGGACACAAATCGAAGTCAAATATGGTTTTTCGCATGTCATTTGGTCGAAATATTTTATATTTAGGTATAATAGGTCTAGTTTTGTCGACGTTTTTACAATATAAAGCGACAAAATGTATAAAAAACTTATTCTTACGGCGGCACTCGCCGCTGCTTCACTCTCCGCTTTTGCCGGCGGTTATGTGACCAACACGAATCAAAATGTGGCATTTCTGAGAAACCCTGCACAAAACGCAGTCATAGGTGTACAAGGAGCATATTTCAACCCTGCCGGTATCGCATTCATGAACAATGGCTGGCATCTCGCACTGGATGTCCAGACAGCAGTCCAGAGACGCTATACGACATCCACCTACGAGCCGCTGAAATACGGCATTGACAATGACGGAAAAGGTTATAAGAAGTATACCGGCAAGTCATTCGTGCCGGCGCTGCCTCACCTGGACCTGGTCTACAAACATAACAACTGGTTCGGCTCATTCCACTTCGGCGTAGTTTCCGGAGGCGGCAAAGCCGTTTATGATCAAGGACTTGGCTCATTCGAAGCGCCTGTTGCCATGATTCCGGCATTGATCAACACTTTGTCCGGAGCCCAGGCAGTCTCAGCATATTCGGCAGACATTGCCCTTACCGGCGAGCAGTATAATTTCGCGGGACAGCTGAACTTCGGATACAAAATCAGCAAGAATTGGAGCGTGGCAGCCGGCGTGCGTCTGAACTACATCTCCAATTACTATGTGGGAAGCCTGAAGAACATCCAGCTGCAGCCTACCGGCGGCCAGATGATGCCGGCATCAGCCGTTCTTGCCAATGTCATTTCACAGCTGACAGGCGGCAAGGTCCCTGCAGAGAATGTGGCACCGATTGCGTCTGCTCTCGTGAGTGACAAGGAACTTGACGCCCATCAGAAAGACATCGCCTACACGCCGATCATCTCAGTGGATTACAAGACCGGAAAGTTCAATTTCTCAGCACGTTACGAATTCAACACCAAGGTCCGTCTCAAGAATGACACCAAGGCCAATTCCACCGGCATTTCCCAGTTCGATGATGACAAAGTCATCGCTGCCGACATCCCTGCGAACTTGAATCTCGGTGCGCAATATGCCGTCAAGCCGAATTTCCGCGTAGCGCTCGGCTTCAACTACTATTTCGACAAGCAGTCGAAGCAGTACAACAATGAAAGCGGTCTCAATGACAAGCAGAATTATCTGAAACACAATTCCTTCGAGATTCTCGGAGGTCTGGAATATGACGTCTGCAAGTTGTTGACCCTCAGTATCGGTGCAAACAGCAGCACCTTCGGTTTCGGCAATGATGCCCGTTACATTTCCGATATGAGCTACACCACGAGTTCCATTTCAGGTGGTCTCGGCGCGCAGTTCCATGTGACGAAGAAAATCAATATCGACCTGGGTGTATACAAGACATTCTTCCTCCACTTCACCAAGGAGCAGAAAGATTACGGCGGAAATGGTGCCCTCCTTTACAACAAGCTGGCTCCAGTCCTCGCCACCCTGCCGATCGATCCGTCAGTTGTCGGCAAACTTACTCCTGAAGCTCTCGCCGTGGTAGGTCAAGATGATTTCTACCGCACCAGCATAGTAGCCGGCGTCGGCGTTTCCTTCGCATTCTAATTTGTAACTATCCCTTGAAGATTTTAGAGTGGAAACGTGGCCAAAAAGGCCACGTTTCCACTCTAATGTATAAGAGATTCCCGTGCGTACTAAAACGTTTTCCACGCACAACAGGTCCAAAAATTAACACGACGTGCGTGGAAAACGTTTTAACGCTCACGAGGGAATACATGTGGCGCAAGCCTGGGCGGGGACGGAGGGTGGAGCCGGCATTGGCTCCCGAAAAGGGTATTCTAAGACTTTTCCAAGTCTTTTTTCAATAATTTTACTAGTGTGCCTTCGATTCGTGATTCTGATTCATATATTTGTTGCGCTCAAAGGGGCGTTCCGCCCCTGGCCGCGCGGCCTTCCCCTGAGAAGTTTTTCATAGTTATGTATACGCAAGCGCATCATCTCGGAAGAGAAAATGTACTTGCGAAAATATTATTAGGTTACTTCTTTATTTCTTGAACTAAAATGTCGACAAACTAATACTTCTAATGGACATGCTGTCTAGTATTTTAACTTGCTATTGACGACTAAACTGGTACTATAAATAAGTGTAGTTCAACCAGTTATTTTAGTATGCAAGAATTTTATAAGGCACTCCGGATTTTATTACCGAAAACATACGTACTACAAGCTTGAACTTAATAGCATTGAGCACAATGCCATGAGCGCTAGTCAAATTGCCTTTCTCTTCCATTTTTCGTTTATAATACTTGCGAAGCCAAGGATCATTAATAATTGCGCTCCGTGCTGCCATAGAGAGTTCTGCTTTCAATTGATGACAACCAATTGTCGACACCATTGTTCTTCCTTTGACACTGGTGCCTGACTTATGTTCAAATGGAGCTATTCCGCAATAGCAGGCATATTGTCTGGCAGTCTGGAACGACGTGAAATTATTAGTGTATACAATCGTATTGACGGCATTTACTAATCCGATACCCTTGACAGAACTTATGAGTTCGTAATTTCGGGAGATTTCCGGATCCTCATCAATTACGCTCTTAATCTGTTTTTCAAGCGCATCAATATTCTTTAGTAATAGTTCTATCGCTTTATTTCGTCTTTCTCGACTCTCATGCGATTCATATTGATTTAGCGCATCTTTTCTAGCCAATAAACTAGACTTTAATCTAACATAATGTTTTCTTTCGCCAAGCAACGACTTGAGAGTAAAGATTCCTTTTAACGGTTTGTGAGTCAATGTAATGGTTTCTCGCTTAAGGTATGCATATTCAGCTATCCTGACTGCATCTACCGCATCATTTTTCCCTCGCCTAATTCCGAGAGACTTCTTGATTTCAAGTGCAGATACGAATGAAAATGCAATTCCGTTGTCGTCCAGCCACTCCTGAAGATCATAGCCATAAATTCCAGTGTGTTCGGCGCAAATGATCGTTTCAGATACTTTGGCGCCTTTTTTCTTAACCCATGCCACTAATTCTTTAAAGCCTTGTGAATTATTGGAAACTTTTGTCTGTCCCACAATATCCCTCTCTTTGATAATTAGGGCAGCATCAAGCGTTGCTTTTGAAATATCGATGCCCAGATAATAATTAAAAACCATAACTTTGTTGTGCTAAATTTCGGTTAACAACCATGTTGAAATAGACTTATACTTTTATTAGACAATTTGTCTATCATTCTAAATGGTCATTTCAATATGGGGAAAGAGAAAGTTAAATGCGATTCTAAGACTGGAAGTCTTATACGAAGACATCTTGCTTTCTCTTTCCAGTTAGCCTTTTTTGTTATATACTAGTCCGGGTAATAGTCTAATACCCTTTGAAGAGACTAGCTCTAGAGGGACCCATAGTTCACTACTCCCAGTTCTTCAAATATACAACAAAAGAGCATCGAAATCCCATATTGAAATTTCGATGCAAATCTAAAAGAGGGGACCCACATCGTGGGGAGGACCGGCGGAATCCTTCGACACTTCCGGGCGTGATAAGATTTCTGCACATCATGCGTTGTTCCTTAGCGTGTCAAAAAACCAGTAAATTAATCAGTCTTTCGCAAAAAACACATAAGAAACATAAAAAGATGAGATTAATTTTTCGCTTCGTAATTCACTGAGAATTATAATTTTCGCATAAAGTTACAGGAATGTCACACGGAAGATAAAAATCATAAAAATCTGCACTTGACAAGTCCACTTTTCGGCGTTTTCGGAAAAATTTTGCATACTATTGCAGCCTTGATTGACACAGGCGTTCATGCTTTCGTGACGCATAATGATGTCAACTATTTGTTTAATAAATTAAAAACTATAACTTTATGGTTGAAACAATCGAGGCTAGGTACATCGATCCCATGGTCGACTGGAGTTTCAAAAGACTATTCGGAACAGATGTAAACAAGGACATTCTCATCGAATTCCTGAAAGTCATCTTCCCGGAATTCGACATTGAAGACATCACATATCTTCCGACCGAACAGTTGGGAATCATGGAAAAGGACCGCAGGGCTGTATTCGATGTCATTTGCAGAGCATCGGACGGAAAGGAATTCCTTGTCGAAGTCCAACGCGGCGCGCAAGAGCACTTCTTCGAGAGGGCATTGTTTTACACGTCCTTTCCGATTTTGAAACAGGGCAAAAAGGCTATGGAGAAAGAAGAGGGTGATCCGAAGAAACCCTGGAATTTCCGGCTCGATGGCGTGTTCTTCCTAGGCATATTGGATTATAAGCACTTGGAAGATGACCGGATAGAGCACCGATACTGGCTACGTGAGGGAACGACCGGCGAAACCATGACAGACAAACTGAAGTTCGTGTTCGTTGAGGTTGCGAAATTCGATAAGAGCGAGGATGAATTGACCACGGAGCTGGACAAATGGTTATACATGTTGAAAAACCTGTCAAGACTGCTCGAACGGCCGGCAGCTCTACGTGACAAGATTTTCAAACGGTTCTTCGATGCCGCCGAATTTGCCAGTCTCGATGATGAAGATAAGAAAAAATACATCAATAATATGCAGACGGCAAGGGATACATATAATCAAATCGAGTACGCGAAGAAGAAAGGTCGCGAGGAAGGCATGCTGGCAGGTATCGAGAAAGGACGTAGAGAAGTTGCAATGAACTTGTTACGGCTCAAATTGCCTGTTCCCGCAATCAGTGAAGCCACCGGACTCACCGAGGCAGAAGTCGCTGGTTTGAAGGAAAACTGATGCCGGTGATATCATTCCTCGTGGCTTGCATGGCGACTTATTTTGGCTACGGCACTTCCGGGCGTGCAACCAACATTCCTAAAAACTCGAATAGGAGAATTCCTCCCTTTGTGAAAAATCTAGAAGAGGTGTCGTAAGCGTCTCCGCGGTTACGTTTACAGTTTTCTCGTGCGTACTAAAACGTTTTCCACTCACAATAAGTCGAAAAATGAACACGACGTGCGCGAAAAACGTTTTAATACGCACGCCGGGCGACACTGAACATGACGTTCTGCCTCTCACACCAACCCCGGAATTCCCTTCGCAAGACAAGCCCCGCCACCGCCCGGGCGTCCCTT
>OBCQ01000388.1_pt1 | contig 12101 bp, 8 predicted proteins | sample 1517991 | NCBI WGS metagenome assembly OBCQ01 (sample SAMN03418263, study PRJEB22391) | human gut metagenome | biome: human-gut; feature: organic feature; material: feces | host: Homo sapiens | place: Tanzania | collected 2013-01
ACTTGCATGTGTTAAGCCTGTAGCTAGCGTTCATCCTGAGCCAGGATCAAACTCTACATTGTAAAATATCTTTTACTGCTAACTCTTTTACTAAGCCTTTCTAAGCCTTCATAGGCCTCTCTAAGCCGTAGCCGAGTAGCATTTGTTTGTATCTGTTCAGAACGAGCTTCCAAATTATAGTTTAAAGTCAAACAAACTTGACGGTTCGTTTTTCTTCTACCCAAGAATGATTGTTCATCATTCTCACTTCTTGTACTACTTCTGTCTTATGTAAATCTTTTCAAAGAACTCTTTATATAAGCTTGGCGACGCCTCGGCAATCGAAGCAAGCTTCATTGCGCTCGACTTGCACAAGCTTTCTTTTATCGCTTCCTGTTTCGCTTCGTTTCTCTCACGTTTGCTTGAGACATCGTTGCTTCTCGAAAGCGGATGCAAAGGTATAGCTTTTTTGCAAACCTCCAAAACTTTTGCAGGAAAAAGTTGAGTTTTTAGCCTTATTTTAACAGATATTTACAATTAAAGCGTATGTTTGTGGACGCACACATTATAATATTATACACAGGCGAGGGGAATATGACTGAGGGATTGCGTACGGAGTCCAATCGGATTGCGTACGGGGTCCGATTGGATTCCGTTCGGGATCTGATCAGATTCCGTACGATGCCCGATCAGATTCCGTTCGGTGTCCGATGAAAATATGTAGGGGGTTGTGGAGAGAAACATTGAGAGAAATGGAATCAACCGTCAACAAGTCCTACTCCTCTTCTCACATCCTTTGGCGTCACGCCATACGCTTTGCGGAAAGCATGATAGAAGCTGGAGGTGTGTTCGAAGCCGCAGAGCGATGCTATCTCGTCTATGCTCATGCGCGAGTCGGTCTCGAGCAGGTGGCGTGCGCGCTTCATCTTTATCTTCAGCATGAACGAGGCGGGCGAGCAGCCGGTGAGCGCAACAATCTTGCGATGGAACTGTCGCGAACTCATGCACAGCTTGTCGGACAGGGTGTTGACATCGAGCTGTTGCTTGTCGAGCAGCAGATAGATATGGTCGACGGTCTTGGCAAGGAAACGGCGCTCGGCATCGGTGAGCGTCACCTCCTCTTCCTCCTTGTTATTGGTGTCGATGCTTTCGCTGAACTTGCTGCGCAGCGAGCGCTGGCGGTCGAGCAATCGCTCCACAACGGAGCGCAACTCGTCGACGTTGAACGGCTTAGCGAGATAAGCGTCGGCGCCTGCCTCAATGCCGGCAATACGCTCCTGCTCCGAAATCTTCGCCGTGACAATTACTATAGGTATATGGTTCACCACATTGTTAGCCCTGATACGCCGACACAGCTCCAGTCCGTCGATGCCGGGCATCATCAGATCGGTGATGACGAGGTCGGGCACGATGTCGATGGCTTTCTGCAGTCCGTCCTCACCGTTCGTAGCGTACGCCACGTTGTAACGGTCGGCGAGCAGATTGCCGATGTATGCCGCGATGTCGCGATTGTCCTCAATGACGAGCACCGTACACTGGCTGTCGTCGGCGTCGCTGTCGGCAAGCGCTTTTTCATCCGCAGGCAGGGCAGGCAGACTGACAGAAGCGTCTAACGCAGTGTCGCCCAGTTTGTTGGTGCAAGCATTGGTTATAGGTATCTCGATGTGGAACGTTGTGCCCTCTCCCACTCTGCTCTCCACGCTTATGCGCCCGTTAACGGCGTCTACCACCTGCTTCACGAGCGCCAATCCAACGCCCGTGCCGATGTGTTTCGAAGCCGTTTCGCCCTGATAGAACGGCTTGAAAACATTCTCGGCGGTCTCCTCGTCCATGCCTTCACCAGTGTCGCTCACCTCTACGTTCAAGCAGTTCTCCTTTCGCCACATCGTAACGTTTATCTTGCCGTACTCGGGCGTGAACTTGAAGGCGTTGGATATGAGATTGTTAAGCACCTTGTTTACATAGTCGGGCACGAAATCCATCGTCACCGCCTCCTTAGCATAGAACTGCAGGTCGATGTTCTTAGTGCGCGCATAGTCGCGGTAAGTGTCCACAATCATAGTCACGTAAGTGGTGATGCAGCCGTTTCGCCAGTCGATGTTGCCCACCTGCGACTTTATCTTCGAAATGTCGAGCAGCTGGTTGATGAGCGCAAGAAGTCCTTTTCCCTGCCGTTCGATAGTCAGCGCACGGTCGCGCACGTCCTGAGTTTCGTTCTTCTGAAGGTCGTGACTAAGTCCGAGAATGACGGTGAGCGGCGTGCGGAATTCATGCGTGATGTTGGTGAAGAATGTCTCGCGCATCTCGGCGAGTCGTTTCAGAGCCAGATGGTTGCGGCGGTGGATGCGTTGCATGTAGAAGAACACGACAAGAGCGCCCACAAGAAGAAGCACAACGGCTGTGAAGATTACGCTGCTCACAAAGCGTGCCGACTTTTCGCTCGCGAGATTGAGATGCACCTCGTTGACAACCTTTTCCTGAAGGTTGCGCTCGATGAGAAGTCCGGCGTTCTGAATGCGGTTCATCTTCTCCATGTCCATCACGCTGTCGCTCATGGCGACAGCTTTCTCATGCGAAGCGAGAGCAGCGCCGTAGTCGCCCACACGCTTATAATGTTTATAATAAAGGTCGAAAATCTCGGAGAGATGCTCGTACGACTTTATCTCGTTAGCCACGAGTTTAGCCTTGTCGAGATGCTGCATAGCCTTGCTCTCGTTGCCGATAGCCATGTTCGCGCCAGCCAGGGCGATGAGCGAGTTGAGCATGTGCCACTTGTCGTCCGAAGCCTCCATCAGCTCGTACGCCTTCTCATATTCGGCGATAGCTTTATCGTACTGACGCGCGCGCTCGTACATCGAGCCGAAGTAAGTGTGGCAGAGCGATATGCCGAGCTTGTTGTCGATGCGCAGGTTCAGCTCCATCGACTTGCGGAAATACGCCCATGCCGAGTCAGCCATGCCGCGATGACGGAATATAGAGCCGAGATTGGCGTAGTTGATAGCCTGCCCCAAATCGCTGTGCAGCTCCTTTTCGCCCTCAAGCGCCATTCGCAAAGCGCTGTCGGCACGAGCGTAGTTGCCCAGTGTAAGGTAAATGTTGCCCAGTCCGTTAAGCGAAACCACACGATTCTTCTTCGCATCATACGACTCGTTGCGCCAGTCCTTGCTTATAGCCCACGCCCGATAATGATAGTTCTGCGCCAGGTCGAACACACCCATACGCCGGTAGTCGGTACCTATATTATTAAGCGCCTGCACAATCTCCAGCGTGTCGCCGAGAGCCTCCGCCTGCTTCAGTCCTTCGCTGTGCAAGCGCAGCGCGTCGTCAAACTGACTGTCGTCGCGCATCTCCTTTCCCATCAGTCTGTAGGCGATGATGCTGCCGAGCATGTTGCCCTCTTTCTCCATGCGCTGCTGCAGAACGGAGAGCGTGTCGATGTTGCGAGAAGAAGAAATGATGCTGTCAAGCGCTTTGCGTTCGGCAAAGGAAATCTTCGCCGGTTTCTGTCCACAAGAAACCAGCAAGACACATATTATTATTAGGTTCCACCAGAAAGCGGTGTTACGATGTAGCAGTCTGTGCATAATGTCAAGTTTTTATGCGTTTTAAGTTCTTTTTGCAAAGATAGTGATTATATAGGAATATTAAGCCATTTACGAAGAAAAAATGTTGAGCAGACTGATAAAGACCGCTGGCAGAAGCATCGCAAGAAGTGTTGTTGTGTTCGCAGATTTATGATGATAATCAGCGCATTACGCGTCTGTGATGTCCGATTAGAACAATTTCGGAATATGCAAAAAGTCCGATTAAAACATTTTTCTGTCCGATAGCAACAAGACACTTAAGCAGGTTTATGCGTAAATTTGCGACATCAACACGAGACTAACAGCTCTCAACCAACACACCTAAACAGAAACATCAAAAACTGACGGATATGGTACATACTGACGATAAGACACGGCTTGACGACCGACAACACAAAAACGACGAGGCACAGCAGTTGCTCGAAGAACGCGCTCAGTTGCTCGACACCATCCGCGAGATGATAAACGACGAGATGGACCGTCGCACAGTAGGCGCAGAGTCAACCGACAAACACAGCAAGCCGCCTCTCCATCCTAAGCCACGCAGGAGAACATTCCTGCAGTGGCTTAGGAGTTTACTCTGAACATTACAATCACCCAAAAACTATAACAACTATGAGAACATTAAAATCTATTCTGTTAGCCGGCGCATTATTGCTGGCTACACCTGCGTTCTTCAGCTCATGCGAGGAGGACGGCACACTACTTAAGTACAAGATGGAAGTGACCGTGATAAACGATTTCACCGAAGTGGTGGAAGCCATCAACAACGGAACGCTGAAGAACGAGCAAGCTATCGCACAGCTCATAGCAGCCATCAACAAGATGGACGCCGACCAGCAGACAAAGTTGCAGGCTATCATGGACGCCATCGCATCTGTAGACAACACGATAGCCACCAAGCTGGCTGTCATAGAAGCTGCAATGAAGGCACAGACCATCTCTCTTGAAGGCAAAATGGCGCTCATCGAGCAGGTTATCAAGAACCAGAACACAACGCTCGAAATCAAGCTTGGCGCCATTGAGGCTGCGCTGAAGGAGCAGACCATCGCTATGGAGAAGAAGATGGATCTTATCAAGGGCATTCTCGCCGACAAGAACACCACGCTTGAGACCAAGCTCGGTGCCATTGAGGCAGCTATGAAGGAGCAGACCATCGCTTTGACAGAGAAGATGAAGCTTATCGAGTCGGTTATGAAGGACCAGCAGTCAGCGTTTGAAACAAAGGTAGATATCTTTACTAAGGCTGTCATAAATTTGCCTAATTATGAAGATATTCTGGAAGCTATCAAAACGGCTCTTATCAATATCAATCCTAACGAACAGCTAAAGTTCCTGCAGGATGTTCTTGACAAATACTGCAGCGATGAACTCAGAAATCCTGATAATCCTTTATCTTATAAAGGCAAGTTGTATTACATCATAGCCGAAATAGAGGATACAATGCGTTATATGACGTATACAGACGACAAGTTTAAGGCTATTCGAAAAGCTATCGAAAAACTTGCTGGCGAAAATGCCAAGCTGGATGGCATATTGGATAATATGACAAAGATAGTAGAGGCAATGAAGGCTGGTAATACGAGCGAAAATGAAGGTTGGGCTGAGATTGCCAAGATGCTTGAACAGCTTAAGGCGGCTGCTGGCATTGGCGGTTCTACTGACAATGTAGAATATGTAGACCTCTGTTTGCCGAGCGGCAACTTGTGGGCAAAGTGCAACCTCGGTGCTTCTGCTCCCGAAGCGTTTGGCGATTATTACGCTTGGGGCGAAGTGGAGCCTAAGCAAGTATACACCAATTCCAACCATAAGTGGTATAAGGAGGGTGCTCCCAGCCTGGGATTCACCAAGTATAACAATGAAGACGGCAAACTGTCGCTTGAAAACGAGGACGATGCCGTAATACAGAAATTAGGAAACGGTTGGCGCACGCCTACCTTGGCTGATTTCAGAGAATTGACCAATCAGAAGTATACCACAATCAAGAAAACAACGCTTAACGGTGTTGCGGGCTATCAGATAACGAGCAAGAAGAACAAAAAGTCTATCTTTATCCCGTTCGCAGGCTTTAAGAACGACAAACCACAAACCAGAGAAATCTCTTCGAGCGAAGAAGTAGCTATATGTATGACCAATCAGCGTCGTATTGACAATCAGGTATTCAACTGTTGGACCTTTGCTTTCGAGCAGGACCGCATACGCCGTTATGGCAAACGTCGTTATGACGGAATATCAATTCGTCCGGTTAAGGGTCCTGGTGTGCCAATTCCTAACAATTGCGTTGACCTTGGATTGGCAAGCGGACTGCTGTGGGCTAAGTGCAATATGGGTACAACTGATCCTACACAACCTGGCGATTACTATGCCTGGGGAGAGACTTCTACCAAGAAGAAATATTATAGTACGAACTACAAGTATTTTAAGGCTAAATATAATATTGAGGTATTAAAGTACAATGAGAAAGACGGCAAGGAAGTGCTTGAGCTCGAAGACGATGCGGCCAATGCTTATTTAGGTGTAGGCTATCGCATTCCTACAAAAGAAGACTGGGAAGAGCTGCTTGACGATTGTAAATGGGAAGCCGTTACTACCACACTTTCAGAGATAATAGATCCGTCGCAGAAGAAAGTCATTGCACGATGGAAAGTGACAGGACCAAACGGAAACTCTATCGTTTTACCAACGACCAGTGGTTTCAAAGCTGATGGATGGGGTGTCCAGCCTGACTATGACATCTACTATACTACAGCTAATCTATATCCGCCGGCTGATGAATTGTCAAATGAATATAAATACCAAAAGGCAGTAGCGCTTACATGGCCTATGTTTGCTAAAGAGACATCAAGCGAAGGTATCGAGGAACCATCGTTTAAATCAATATTCCGTGATTTTGGTGTTGTGGTACGACCGGTATTCAACCTCTACTCAAATAAATAAGAGTCTGAAAAAGATAACGTTTTAAAAAGAAATTAAGTATGAACACAATACAGAACAAACCGCTCATTCCGCTATCAGGTGGCAGATGGGCAAGAATAGGGCTCAGCGTATTGCTTACATCGCTCTTGACGGTAGGCGCTCAGGCGCAGACTGCGAGCGAGGGCATAGCTGATCCGCCACGCGACACCAACAAGGAACTGCGCACACGCACATGGAGCGTCTACGCTCAGGGCGGACTCTCATGGGCAACTGGCGTGTGGTATCAGAACCAGGACGCGAAAAAGAGCTACAAGCAGTCGCCGGCTGTCGGCGGCGGCTTCGACTTCACGATTCGTCCGTGGGTTCGCATCGGTGCCGACTATATCTGGTCGCGCTATCGCCGTGAGCAACGCTTCGACAAGCTCAACACGCAGGCTTCGCTCGCAAAGAGCTACGGCAACTACGTGATGAACACGCACAACGTTAAGGTTGGCGCTCAGTTCAACTTCATGGAGTTCTGGCCTAACCGCAAACCGCAGTGGCTGAACATCTGGATGGGCACGGGCCTTGGCGGAACGTTCGCACGTGGCAACGAGTACGGTATATGGATTGGCAACACCATCTCTGAGAACGGCAACACCACGGCTTTCTTCGGCGACATGAACATCAGCAACGACGCTACTGTTACCATCACCGGAAAGGTGGCTACTGTGAACCGCCGCGAGAAGTTCAACAAGCTCTTCATACCTGCAACGCTGCACATCGAGGCTGACGTGAGCCGACAGTTCACCTTGGGCTTGAAGGGCGAAGTAGACTGGCTGCTGAACCGCAAGGAGGTGGCTCCGAAGAACCTCATCTACGCTCTTGCCACCGTTCGCTACAACTTCGTTAGGAGCCGTGCGAGCAAGGAACGCGAGTTCTACAGCGAAGAGATTGCGGCACTCAACGACCGCACCAACGCCATGCGTCAAGAGGCCGAAACGGCTATGGCACGCGCCGACCGCGAGGCTGCCCTGCGCCAGCAGGCTGAGCAGCAGAACAGCGACCTGCAACGCCAGCTCAACGACTGTCGCAACAGCAAAAGAGCTGTGGCTGAAGCGCCCGAACACTACGTTCAGTTCGCTCACAACAGTTCGTATATGAGCAGAGAGGAGACCGACCGTCTGCGCTCGTTCGCACGGAGCATGAAGGGCGAAAAGCTCGCCATCCTCGCAGAGGCAAGCACGCCGGGCACGCCTGAGTACAACCAGACTATCTCTGAGCGCCGACTGGAGCGAGTGGTGAAGGTGCTGCTGAAGGAAGGCTTTGCACCCGAAGACCTGCATCCGCAGACCGCCATCGGAGCCCAAAACGGCAAGAAGAACTTCGAGGGCCGGAGAGTGACTATAAAAGTAAAAAAGTAAAAAAGTAAAAAAGTAAAAAGGTAAAACTACTTTTAAAACCACTCGACGGTGTGAAAGAGTAAAAAAGTAAAAAGCTAAAAAAAACATACGACTATGAGAACATTAAAATCAATAGTGTTGGCTGGCGCGATGTTGCTGGCGACATCGGCGTTCTTCAGCTCTTGTAGAGAGAACGCTCCCGAGATAGACTACGAGATGAAGGTCACCGTGGTCAACGACTTCAGCAAGGTGGTGGACGCCATCAACAGCGGTGCGCTGAGCAACGAGCAGGCGATAGCGCAGCTCGTGGCAGCCATCGACAAGATGAGCACCGACCAGCAGACTAAACTAAAGGCCATCATGGACGTTATCGTCTCGATGAACAACACGCTCGACGCAAAGCTCGCTGCCATCGAGGCGGCTATGAAGGCGCAGACCATCACAATGGAGAACAAGCTTGCGCTCATCGAGCAGGTGATAAACAGTCAGGCTACTACGCTTGAGACAAAGCTCGGCGCAATAGAGGCTGCACTGAAGGAGCAGACCATCGCTATGGAGGCGAAGATGGACCTTATAAAGAACGTGCTTGCCGACCAGAACGCTACGCTCGAGACAAAGCTCGGAGCAATCGAGGCTGCAATGAAGGAGCAGACGATTGCGTTGTCGGACAAGCTGGCGCTCATCGTGCAAACTATCAAGGATCAGACCACCAGTTTTGAGAACAAGATGGATCTTCTCGCTAAAGCCATCGAAAGCTTGCCTAACTACACAGAAAAACTTGAGGCTGTCAGAGCTGCCTTTGAGAACATTAACCCCAATTCGCAGCTCGAAACATTAAATGCCCTTCTTGATAAATATGCCCAAAACTTCACCGACAGACTCGCTGGTGTCTCAGGATGGCTCATGGAAATTGGGTACGGAAATGGCAGGTTGGATATGATAAGAAAGGCTATCGAGTCTTTAGGTGGCTACGGCGAAAAGCTTGACGCTATCAATCAACAGATGACAGCCCTGCTGGAGGCTCTTGAGAGCGGCAACATGAGCGAAAAGGAAGCCATGGCTGAGATTGCCAAGAAGATTAAGGAACTGGAGCTGAATGCTGGCGTAGGTGTACCTAAGGAAACCATGGAGTATGTTGACCTCGGCTTGCCAAGCGGTATAATGTGGGCAAAATGCGACCTTGGCGCATCCAGTCCTGAAATATATGGCGCCACTTACGCTTGGGGCGAGACCTGGACAAAGTGGACTATCGATTATTATTACTTCACTGACATAGTAGAGGGACAATACACGAAGTACGATAGCCGTGACAAGAGATTCTTCCTCGAGAAGGAAGATGATGTAGCCTATCTGCGACTTGGAGAAGGATGGAGATACCCGACATGGAACGAAATGCAGGAATTGATCGATAACTGTACGGTTACGGAGTCTACACTCAACGGATGGCCGGGCGTGATGTTCGTATCTAAGATCAACAACAACTACATCTTCTTCGGATACAGGACTAAAGGTTCAGCCGGAGGCTTGCGATGGACAAGTGCTGTAGTGGAAAGCAACCCGACACTGGCTAAATGTCTGAGTTTTGAAAGAAACGATAAAACTAATAAAATCGATGTAAGTCGATACGATAACGAAAGAAAGCGTCAAATGCCAGTTCGTCCGGTTTACGTAAAAAGATGGGCAAAAGGATAATAGAACTGAATAACCATATCAACTCCTCTTCCTCAAGTAGGGAGAGGAGTTTTTTTATGGTTAATTGCGCTCGGCAAGTATATCGCTCCACAAGTCGCACAACTCTGTCATGCGCTGCAGCACGATGTTAGCTCCGTTGTCAGAGAGAGCCGAATCGGGCAGCGGACCGCTGTTGATGCCCACAGTGAAGATGTTGGCGGCTGAACCGGCACGCACGCCGAGCGGAGCATTCTCAACGACGATGCCCTGCCAAGGCTCGAAGTTGCCGGTCTTGCGCAGTCCCATGAGATAGGGGTCGGGATTGGGTTTGCCGCGTTTCACGTCGTAAGCACTCACGATGTGGTCTTCGGTGAGAAAGCCCTTGAAGTCGGAGAGCAGGCGCTGGATGAGCGGGCGCTGACCGCTGCCCGTCACTACGCCGATAGTAAGGCCCGACGACTGTATCTTCTGCATTATGTCGAGCACGCCGGGAAAGATCTCGGCAGTCGGCATACGATGGAAGAGGTCGGCCTTCACGTCGTACATGCGCTGCGCCTCAGTCTCGTCAATCTCCCTACCCTGCTGCTGGCGCACAAAGTGGCGTATGGTGTCAACGCCGCGCGCGCCCTCTGTGGCGTAAGAGTCGGCAGCGGTGAAGTGGATGTCGAACTGCGCCATCGCTTCCTGCCAAGCCGCAGCATGATTGCGCATAGAGTCGTAGAGCACGCCGTCCATGTCGAAGAGCACGCACTTCGGGTCGAAATGGTCGAAACCGTGAGACAACTGGTATTGCTTGATTGCTTCTTTAATCATTGTTTTGCATATTGAGTTAAGAAAGGGTCAGCGACGAAAAGCTAATTGTTTGTTATTCTAACTCGCTATACCCTCAAACCAATAGAAAAACGGACTGCCGAAATATATTTCGCTGCAGTCCGTTTTTCACATTGTATTTATTAAGATAATGTTTCTATTCAAGAATAGACATTAATTCTCCTCTGCAAGACGCTTCTGGATAGCCTCGCTCTCAGCCTCATAGCCAGGCTTGTTGAGCAGAGCGAACATGTTCTTCTTGTAAGCCTCAACACCCGGCTGGTTGAACGGGTTAACGGCGAGAAGGTTGCCGCTGATGCCGCAGGCAATCTCGAAGAAGTAGATGATCTGACCGAGATAGTACTCGTTGAGCTGCGGAACAGATACGCGGATGTTAGGCACGCCGCCGTCTACGTGAGCCAGGCGAGTGCCAAGCTCTGCCATCTTGTTCACCTCGTCAACGCGCTTGCCAGCGAGGAAGTTAAGACCGTCGAGGTTCTCCTCGTCGTGCGGGAAGAGCAGAGACTTCTCAGGTGTCTCAATGCTGATGACAGTCTCGAAGATAGAGCGCTCGCCCTCCTGAATCCACTGACCCATAGAGTGGAGGTCGGTAGTGAAGTCGCAAGCTGCAGGGAAGATACCCTTGCCGTCCTTACCCTCCGATTCGCCGTAGAGCTGCTTCCACCACTCGCTCATGTAGTGAAGTTTCGGCTGAAAGTTTACGAGAATCTCGATCTTCTTGCCAGCCTCTGCATAGAGAGCGTTACGCACAGCGGCGTAGATAGCAGCAGGATTCTCAGCGAACGGCACGTCCTTGCCAGTAGCCTTCTCCATGTCGGCAGCACCGCCAACAAGAGCCTTGATGTCGAAGCCTGCAACAGCGATAGGCAGCAAGCCGACCGGTGTAAGAACTGAGAAGCGACCGCCTACGTTGTCAGGAATTACGAATGTCTTGTAGCCTTCCTTTGTAGCGGCTGCACGCGCAGCACCCTTGTGAGCGTCGGTGATAGCCACGATAACGTCCTTAGCTTCTTCCTTGCCGCGCTGATCCTCGCACTGCTTCTTGAGCAGACGGAACGCAAGAGCAGTCTCGGTAGTTGTGCCCGACTTAGAGATATTGATTACACCGAACTTCTTGTCCTTGAGATAGTCGGTGAGTTCGGCGAGATAATCCTCGCCGATATTGTTGCCAGCGAAAACTACAGTGGGGTTCTTCTTGTCCTGAACGAGCCAAGCGAACGAGTTGCCAAGCGCCTCGATCACGGCACGAGCGCCGAGGTAGCTGCCACCGATACCCGCAACCACTACCACCTCGCACTTCTCGCGCAGCGTGTGGGCTACGCTCTGAAGCTCTGCGATGAACTCCGGTGTGATTGAAGACGGCAGGTGAAGCCATCCGAGGAAGTCGTTACCAGGGCAAGTGCCGTTCTCGAGAGCCTCGTGAGCGGCTGCCACCTTTGATTCATAAGCCTCAACAGCACCTTCTGAAAGGAACTGTGTAGCCTTTGTAATGTCTAAGCTGATGCTTTTCATTGTTTTGTGTGTATTTGTGAAAATTTGGTTTTTATCGGAATGAGTCGGTCAGCAGCTTAATCTCTATCTGCGGACTGATACGCTCGTACAATATGTTATATACGGCGTCGAGAATTGGCATGTTCACGTGCATGTGGCGGTTCTTCTCCTTCATACACTTTGTGCCAAAGAATCCTTCGGCAATCATCTCCATCTCTATCTGCGCACTCTTCACGCTGTAGCCCTT
>OBCQ01000395.1_pt1 | contig 11961 bp, 6 predicted proteins | sample 1517991 | NCBI WGS metagenome assembly OBCQ01 (sample SAMN03418263, study PRJEB22391) | human gut metagenome | biome: human-gut; feature: organic feature; material: feces | host: Homo sapiens | place: Tanzania | collected 2013-01
AGGCTCTTCTTGGGAGGATGCGATTGATCTCGGCGAAGCTTTGAAGGCGTGTGCTACTGCAGACAAATTGTATCTTGCAGCAGGAACATATACTCCGACACAATATGCAGGAGGCAGCAGCGATGCGGACAAGACATTCCTTCTGGCTCAGAATGTCAGGATTTACGGTGGTTATCCTGCAAATCCTAAAGCCGGAGATGTCGCTGACCCTGCTGTAAACAAAACCATTCTCAGCGGAAATGAAAGTTCCACCAGGCACGTGTTTGTCATAGCCGCTCCAAAGGATGACGATTACAGCATACAGATCAATGGAATTACTGTCCGTGGCGGAAGCAACAAAGATACAAAAGCAGGCTCCAATAAACTGAACGGTGAATATTTCTACACCGGTTATGGTGCCGGAGTCTACGTGCTCGGTTCCAAAGTCAAGTTTACAAATTGCTTCATCAAGGATAATAAGTCTGTCAAGTTTGTATGCGGAATGTTCAGTACGAACAATTCGTATGTGGAGATGGAGCATTGCGAAATAACTGACAATATGGTGGAAAGCGGCAATGCTTCCGGAATCCACAATGCGGGTACGATGATTCTCAGGAATTGCGGTATCAGACGCAACGCCTGCACCACGTCCTCTCTAGTCGGCGGTTTTTACAATTTCGACCTGGACAAGAAACTTAATACTGCCAAAGCATATATTTACAGTTGCGAGTTTGAAAACAATTCAGGTTCCACCAACATGAAGAGAGTCAGCAATTTCTATGGGCGTGAGAATTCTTTCTCCGTGATAGTCAATACTACTTTCTATGGTTCCGATGCGGGAAATGCTCCTGTCGCGATTTATGGTAAGGGAGTAACTGATACTGAAGCTTATATCATCAGCTGTACTGTTGCAGGAAACAAATCCAGCAGCCCGGATGTCTGCGCTGGTATTGCACAGGCGGATAGTAAAGTAAAAGTTTATAACTCAATAGTTTCCGGCAATACAGGAGGACACGATGGAATCTGGTCGACGGAGAGTTCAATGGTTGAAGTTCTTAATCAGAGGAGTGAAGTGACTTCATATTCCATCAATGCCGAGAAGGTGTTCGGTGATGTTGATGTGGTGTCAGGCTTGTTGTTCGATCCGAAGAATATGCTAGGAAAGGCTTCAAATGGTGTCATTCCTCTGGTCGGCGAAGGCAATCCAGCCTTAACAAACGGCATGACGGCAGACCAGCTGAAATCCATCAAGAGCGGCCGCGAACCGGAAATCGACGAAACGGAAGTGGTCAAAGACCAGAAAGGCAACCCTCATACCGGTAGAGTCATGGGCAGCTCCTTTTTTACTTTGCACAATCCCGCAGGCATCAATTCCCTATGGTTGCTTTCAGCGCTTGAACTTCTCAATCTGGAGTTGGCATATAGAAAAAAGAGGCGCAACCATCACGGCTGCCCCTCTCCAAAAACGTTCTTTGTTATATTGAAACCGAACTCAATTCGGCTCCTATGCGATGTATTGCGGCCACAATCTTCTTTGTGGTCTTTTCTCCAGGGAATGCTGCTCCACTCTTGTATTGCCTCATTTTGCTTTCGTTGATACCTGCATACTGAGCGAAGCGGCTGGCATTGATGAAATCGAAATCTTCGAAGAATGATGGCATGTCATAGCGAAACGTGACCTGATACTCTTCAGGAACACACTCTCCGTCCGCCAAAGCTAAATCACGGCAATCCTCGACGCTTTCGCGGAAATCTGCTTTGGCCTCCTCGATAGTGTGGTGCGTAATTAGTTGGTAAGTAAACAATTAGCTGTTTTCAGAGTTTGCAAAACAGTAACTCTGAAAATGCCTAATTCCTTGTGAAACAGAGCCTTATGCTCCACGGAAACTGTAAGCGCCCGAGGTGCAGGGCAATTACGGATCTCAGTCCACTGCAGTTAAAAATGTTGAGAACGGAGAAATGTCTCCCGAAAGGGTTGATGTTATCAGATTTAAGTTGTATCTTCGAAATGTCAAGTTGATTTTGCAAGTACTAGTTTGGTTGAAATATCTGACATTGCCAAGTCTTGGTAAGGATTCCTTTGTCAAGGCTTTTCACTTTTTAGTAGGTTATTGATCTGCTGAATTTAGGTATAATTAACGAACTATTGTTAAAACTCCTTTGTTATGATACTGACGACAACACCATCAATCCAAGGAAAGAACATTGTCGAGTATAAAGGCGTCGTGTTCGGAGAGGTAATTGCTGGAGTGAACTTCCTCAAGGATTTCACGGCAAGCATCAGAAATATCATCGGCGGCCGCTCACATCACTATGAGGATGAACTCGTCCAGGCCAGGCAGAAGGCCATGGAGGAGATGGAGGATCGTGCGCGCTGGATAGGAGCCAATGCGGTAGTAGGCATTGATATTGATTATGAGGTGCTTGGAGAGGCAAACGGAATGCTCATGGTTACAGCATCTGGCACGGCTGTAGTAATTGAGTAGGGAGGAACGGCCATGCATGTCAGAACTGGAGATCGTCTTCATGGCGTTATTCTCAGCAACAGCTAGATTGCTTTTGTGGTTGCACGTTTTGGCGAAGATATGATGCGAGTCTATCGTAATGAGATGTCGCCTAGGCAGAGCGAAGCGATTGGGGCCTCAATCGACGTTGTTGTGACAAGCAAGTTGGATTCCTACGGAAATCCAATTTTGTCAAATACAGAGGCCTGGGATAGCGTTTGAATCGCATCAGTTTAACTTTTTATAAAATTTTAGATACCTTTTCTGGCGTATTAAAAGGATTTTTTTGTAGCTTTAAGAGTGTTTTCATTTTTAATGTTAAATGGCCTGGAAGAAATCCAAAATCATTCTTGATGATGGAACGGTAGCGGATGCGCAGTTCCCGCTTATAGTGTCGGCAAGCAGGAGTACGGACATTCCCGCTTTCTATGCCGATTGGTTCTTCCATCGTCTTGAGAAAGGTTATTCAGCATGGACTAACCCTTTCAACGGGGTCAGGAGCTACATCTCTTACGAAGACACTCGTTTCATAGTGTTCTGGTCCAAGAATCCCAAGCCTCTCATTCCACATCTTGACTACCTCAGGAAACGTGGTATAGGCTGTTATATCCAGTATACCCTGAACGATTATGTGGATGAAGGGTTGGAGAAGGGCGTGCCGTCAGTGGATTTCCGCGTTGATACGTTCAAAGAGTTGGTGGGCGTCTTAGGAAAGGGGGCGGTTGTATGGCGTTTTGATCCTCTTGTTCTTACAGACGCGATTGATGTCGACAAACTCATCGGCAAGATTGAACACATAGGTGATGCCCTCAAGGGATACACCGAGAAGTTGGTGTTCAGTTTTGTCGACATCGCTTCCTATAGAAAGGTTAGAGCAAATCTGGACAGAAATGGAATCGCCTATCGTGAGTGGACATCGGAATTGATGGAGGAGTTCGCGGCCAAACTATCCGATCTGAACAGGAAGTGGGGTTACGTTCTTGCGACTTGTGGGGAAAAGATAGACATAGAGAAATATGGCATCGCCCATAACAAGTGTGTGGATGATGACCTGATTATACGTCTAGCTTACGATGATGAGGTGCTAATGAAGCATCTTGGTGTGAAGATCGAGTCGGCTGATTTATTTGGTGATGCTCCGAAAAGATCCATCGAACTGCCCGACGGCAGGTATGCCGAGAAGACCAAGGACAACAGGGACAAGGGTCAGCGTGAGCTGTGCGGATGCATTGCTAGCAAGGATATAGGCGAATACAATACCTGCGCGCATTTGTGTGAGTATTGTTATGCTAACACCACCAAGGAGTGTGCCATCGCAAATTTGAGTCGCAACAGGAAAAACCCTTTCGCGGAAACTATAACTGGAGTATAGGAGTATAGGGGACATGATAGACGCTTTCAAGTCGGCCATTCAAGCCAAGTCGGACATCAGGTTCCGTGACATAATAAGATTCGCAGGACAGTTTGTTCCTGAGGAGTACTACGGGCCTGAAGCATGGAAGTATTTCCATCGCGAAGGCTCCTCTGATGACAGGGGACGACGTCCGATCACAGAGGACGCGGCAATAATGTGCTATCTTGTCGCCTATGGACAGATGCACCAGAGCAAGCTCAAGATAGCCTTCAACGCCATGCTCGGCAAAGTGCGACTTCCGTCGAGGATAAACATCGTAGACTGGGGTTGTGGTCAGGGACTGGGTACGCTGGTCCTTCTTGACTACCTGAAGGAGACAGGATATGAATGCCTGGTTGATAATGTCATTCTCATCGAGCCTTCCTCACTTGCGCTTGAGTATGCTCATCTGTACGTTTCTAAGAGGCTGAGCGCGCAAAGAACCGGCATCAAGGTTGTCAACAAGTATTTCTCAGACCTTGAGATCTCCGATCTTCAGATGGAAGGAGATTCTGCCGTTATCCATCTGTATTCTAATATTCTTGACGTGGAAGGAATAGACATCAAGGATTTGGCACTTTGGCTCAAGTGTTTCCGCCAGAGGGAGAACTATGTCGTATGCGCCTCTCCATATTACTGGTCCGGAAACAATCGTATCGAGGACTTCTTCAATTACCTGAACACCCCAGTCGAGATTGCCAGGGAGGAAGAATCCGACAAGCAGAACAACCCGGAGGGGAACTTTACCTACAATATCCGCATCGTCAAGCTGCTCGCCGAGGCCGCAAGCCGTATCCGTAACCTCAGATTCTACACCCCTCGTCAGTTCTTCGGCGCTTACCGTATCGATACCTTCAAGGACGTTGATCCTAAGAGATACGCTCTTCAGTCCGCTTTTGATGTCTATGCGCCATACGAAATATCTTCTTCCTACAAGGATGACGTTGATCCTGTATATGCAGTACTAACCAACATAATCTCAAGAGGCCTTCCGACGAAGGCGTCTCCGTTCATCGAGGAGCAGCTTTCCAAGACATACGGGAATTCGGAGCGTGTCCTCAAATACGGAGCCATATCATACCCGTCAATTTTGGATGACCAGAAGCTGCGAAGCTGCGAGAGCATTTTCGAGAACCATGACTACATCGGTGAGCTTGCGCCTCTGATCATGACCCCGATAGCGGTGGCGCGTATCCAGAAGACCATTGTTGAGGCTCTCATCACGGGCCGCTTGTCTGTGGACGATCCGTGCTGGAAGGTCGTCGTGGAAGAGGCCGATGTCCCGTGTGCGGCTCTCGCACTTGAAGACCTGAAGCAGATGTTCACCAACCTCGTGAGCCTGAGTCAGGATTATTCTGACCGCGTATTCCCTGAGATAGACCTCACGGTCGTGAATAGCCATTTCTCTGATTCGCCGCTCCATCTCGGAGCAAAGGTCGTGAAGTCACATGAGGAAGTGCCCCCGGAAGACTTCGATCTTGTGATCGACTATACCTCTTCGACTTGCCCTAACGAGGAGTACATCTTCTCTAAATACAATGTCAAGCAGGACAAGTGCTACTTCGCGGTGTTCGCCGCAGACGAGATACGCTCACAGAGATACATCTATACCACGGATCTCATCACTTACCGGTCACTCACGTCTACCGACGAGACTGGCCAGTATGCTGAGAATCTCACCAATGCCGGGTACCTGGAGTATTTCCTCCAGACACTGTTCCGCAAGGAACAGTTCCGAATGGGACAGCTTCCGATCCTAAACCGTGCGCTCAGGAACAGGAGCGTCATAGGCTTGCTGCCGACCGGCGGTGGTAAGTCCCTTACCTACCAGCTGGCTGCCATGCTGCAGCCTGGCGTTGCCATCGTAATCGATCCCTTGCGGTCCCTCATGCAGGACCAGTATGACGGTCTCATCGCCAACGGAATCGACTGCTGCACCTTCATCAACTCGTCGGTGGAGCGTCACGAGCGTTCCAACAGGGAGTACATGATAGAGCAGTCCCAGTGCCTGTTCGCGTTCATGCCACCTGAGCGGCTCTGCATCTATTCGTTCAGGAAGAGACTGCAGAACATGCATGAATCCAACGTGTATTTCTCATACGGAGTCATCGACGAGGTTCACTGCGTGTCCGAATGGGGGCAGGATTTCCGGTTCACATACCTTCACCTTGGAAGAAACCTGTACAATTATGTGAGGTCGAAGACAGGAGTCGTTACACTCTTCGGACTTACTGCGACAGCATCGTTCGATGTGCTTGCCGATGTGGAGCGCGAGCTCTCCGGCAACGGGGCATACGATCTTGACTCGGAGGTTCTGGTAAGATGTGAGGATACCAATAGGCTTGAGCTTCAGTATAGGATAATTCCGGTTCCTGTTGAGTTCTCGAGTGCGGAATCCTACTATGATAAGGAAGGTACTATCGATAAGAGGCTTCCAAAGCCATTCAACATAGCGAGCTTCAGGAACTCCACTTTTACGAAGAGCGATGCGCTCGCCAAGGTCATAGGAGAAATTCCGTCTATGGAAAGAGAGCTCATGGAGACATCAGCCATCAATCATATAGTAAAGAAGTTCTACGAGCGTCAGAACAGGCCCGTTGAACCTGGGGCGGGGAAGGGCCTCAAGACAGAGATGCCGGATGGCTTCTGTGTCAAGAAGGATATATACGAACAGGCCGGCATCGTGTTCTGCCCTCACAAGGGTAAGACAGCGGTAAGCGTTGATGTGAGCGCGGAGAAACTCCGTACTACCATACCGGATGTCGGCATCTTCTATTCGAACGACAGCGAAGATTTGGAGATAGAGAACATTCCTATGAGGAACATGATCGCATTCCGAGACAACAAGCAGTCCATCATGGTTGCGACAAAGGCTTTCGGAATGGGCATCGACAAGCCGAACGTGCGGTTCACGGTCAACATGAACTATTCCAACTCTCTGGAGGCATACGTCCAGGAGGCGGGACGTGCGGGACGTGACAGGGCTATGGCCCTGTCAATTATTCTTGTTTCGGATTATGATTTCGTCCGTATCAACAGTTCATGCCGAAAGGTCCCATATGAACTGAAAGCGATAAAGGGACAGTGGTTCAAGGAGGAGGATCTTCAAGAGATTCTTGACTACTACGGGCTCGATCTCAACTGGGAGCAGGACTGTACCAGGTGCAATCCCAACATTGACCTTGTCAAGCTTGAGTGTGAGAAGAATCAGGAGGCCTTCAAGAAATACTCACTTTCAACAGCAGGGTGCTCCTCAGTATGTCCTAAGTCGGGCAATTGTGATCTGGAAAGACTGAAGGCCCGCTTTCCCGGCTGGGGAACGTACAACGACCTCATGGATGAAGCGAACCAGCTTGGTGTCAGACTTGTCGGACGTAACATAATCTATCAGAGTCCTGATTATCAGAACATGATGTATTTCTACTCAAAGGGATACCCTGGCACTATCGAGGAGAAGCGCGTCATGCATGAACTGATGTCCAATCTCGTAGTCTCATCCTTTGTCGGTGACAACGTCGAGGTTAACACCCAGGAACTGTCCACCAAGAAAGGATTCCTTGATCTTGTTCTCTCCAAGCATGAGGGGGAGGAAGTCGTGAGCATCATAAGCTATGAGAATCTTGACGATGCGGCCTTCTCCAAGGCAATTTACAGGATGTGCTGTATAGGCTTCATAGATGACTTCACCAGGGATTATTCGAAGAAGACATATAGGGTCGTCTGCATCCGCAAGCCTGAAGGCGGGTACTACGAGTGTCTTAAGTTATTCCTGATGAGATACTATCCTGAGGCCAAGGCTGCTGCTGAAGTGGAGAAGGCAAAGGAGATGAAAGGACAGAATGAGGTTCAGAGGTGTCTTGCATATCTCACCGAGTTTATCTATGAGAAACTGGCGGTCAAGAAGAAGAGGGCTATCGACGATATCAGGAGTTTCTGCAATATCGGGCTCAACAGGTCCAAGGACTGGAAACAGGTCAATGAAGAACTGAAGGACTATATATACTACTACTTCAACTCGAAGTTCGCCAAGGAGGATTATGTGGCCGACAATGATGAGCCATATTCACTCACGGTGGATACGGACTACGGCAAGGAAGCGCCTCTTGAAATGGTCGCCAAGTACATCCGGGTTGTCGAGGAGGATATTTGCGGATCTTCCGGAAACCCTATCGACAATATAAAGCACCTTCAGGGTGCAGTGCGACTGATACTGCGATCGCTCACCAGGGAGAATCCTGTGATTGAGTTGCTAAATGTGTTTTGTATCCTCTTCCTCAAGGAATACAGGACTAACGGTTCGATTCGACAAACTCTGGAGGAGAGCTATGCAAATGCGTATCGGGCCCTTTGGGAGGAGCTCGAGGAAAAGAAGGAGTTCTATGCCTTCTTTGAGGACTACAAGAAGAACATATTCAGCCATGGTGCTGATAAAAAATATATGGAACAGCTGGAGATGGTTGAGGTGAATGCCGAGATTACTAGGTATCGTGACTTCATATCGAAGCTCGGTTGGGATAAATAGGGATTGTCGTTTAATGTTTTTATACTGAGCGAAGCAGCGACCAATCCCTTCAATTTCTGCGTCCGACTCATCATAATTTCAATTTTATATCTGTTTCCGGTCGTTTCGGCCGGATTTTTTGTCTGTTTTTCATGGCGAGGATACAGTTTCCCCACGAGAGCTCCGCATTGACCGCAAGTTTCAGTGTCAGGCAGCCGCCAAACGCGCCCTTTGTTCTATCCTGTCCGCCAGCTGAACCACGTTTGCCGTGTGGATGCCGAAGAAGATGTAAAGGATTTCCGTCCGCTTCGTCCTGGCCTTGACCCTCCGGAGATCGTAGTGCTCCTTCTGTGTCCCGAACGAGCCTTCCATCGCAGTCGCCCTCACTCTGGCAAGCTCCTTTCGGACAAGGTCTTTCTCCTTTTTCTTCTCACCGAACGGACGGCCTCTTTTTACGAAAGATGTCTGTATCCCGTTCGCCTTGCAGTAGTCCCTGTTTTCGGTTCCCGCGTAGCCAGTGTCTCCTCCGACCTTTTTCGCGTCGACCCCAAACAGTTTCTTGTGCATCTTCAGACAGTGCACCAGCCGGGTCCCTTCATTGAACGCATTGAATGACAGTTTCTCAATGAACGATATCCCGTCGACCAATATGTTGTTGACCTTCGCTCCGAACTCGACGCTCTTCACCTCCTTGCCCCTCACTATCGGCCTCAAATGTGGCTTGCTGAGACTTACTATCCTGTTGGGAATGCTTTCCCTGCTGTCATTGTTCCGGAAGTGATTCTTCTGCTGGCGGTACATCCTCGTAATGATTTCCAGATCACTTTTCTCTCTGACAGTCAACAGGTTTTCTGCATTCTCATGGCCCCTCTCAATCTCACGTATCTCCTTCAGTATCTTGCCGAGCAGGTCAAGCAGCCTGCGTGTAATCTTCCTCGTCTGACTCCTGCTGTGCTTGCGCTGTTTCCTGTATGTCAGGTTCGCCTTCTGCACGTCAAGGAACTTTGTCCGGGGACGGTGGATTCCCAGTCTGCTGCTCAACTCGCACATCGTCGCATAGATCTTCTCAATCCCTTCCCACAGCAGCTTCACGTCAGTCGGATAGCGCATCTCGCTTTCATAGCACGTCGCATCCGTGTACATCGTGTCCAGATTCTCCATGTACGGTCTCCACTTGTCGGCAAGTATGCCCTGAAGCTGTTGTATCTTCAACTTCCCTGCAAGTTCCATCATTATGTCGTCCAACAGCTTGTAGTTCGTCAATGGCCGTGTCGGATCTATTATCACGTCGCAGAATATCTGGTAGTGGATGTTGCCGTTCAGCTGTTCCAGCAGTTTCGGGCAGCTCAGTCCCGTGTACATCTTCAGGAACATCAGGGCCACTTTTCCTTCAGGCGTGAAGAACGACCTGCGTCCCAACTTCGGCCTCATGCTTTTCCTTACCAGACCGAAGTTTTCTGCCATCTCGCGGAGAGGGAGCAGCTTCTTTATCCTGCCCAATTCACTCTTCTCGAAAGTTGAATAGTAGAGCTCATAAAAATTGAACTCCGGAAACGCAATGTTTGGCGCTATTTCAGAAAAATTTCGTACTTTTGACATGCAGATTAATTTTGCGATTCCCCCAATTTCTCACTTTCGACGGTGGTTGGGGGAATTCTTTTCCCTTTTTCAAAGTTACGAAATTTCTATCACTTTATCAATCAATTCGTTAGGAAAGCCGAAAACTTTTTAGGCGTTTCACGACAGTCCCTAAATAGCAGAAAATAAGAAGAACACTATATGGACAGGGAACAATTATTTCAGAATCTGAACGAGCTTGAGAAGCAGCTCAAGGGCATCAAGTCGGCGACTGAGCATGTGAACCAGGTAGTTGCCTCTGACCGTGAGCTGGTCAAGGCAGTCGACGATTTCACAAAGGAGGCCGGCAGACTCATCGAATCAACAAGAGGCACCTTTGAGGCGGAGATAAAGGTGATGCAGAAGGCTGCTTCTGAAGCACTGAACAAGAGTGCTGCGGATTTCTCCGCAAAGATTCAGTCTATCACATCGGAACTCACCATGAATGTCGGTGCACTCAAAAATACTGTCGAAGGCTCCATCAAGCCTATGGTAGGGGAGACAGTGGGAGTTATCGAACATACGCTCAAGCCTTTCGTGAAGGATGAGATGCCGAAGACGTTCGGCGGTTTTATGGACAAATACAGGGCGTTGTTCGACAAGGCCGCAGGTGATGTGTCCGCTGCTTCAGAGCTCTTTGCTGAGCAGGCTGGAGCGGGTGTTGAACAGCTGAGGCAGACTGTACTTGCCATACATGAGCCTCAGGAGCAAATTAAGTCCCTCCTCGAACAGGTCAGGAAGTCTACCGACGCATCAATTGAACTCATTCGTCAGGACGTGGAAGTGTCTAGTAAAGCGGGAGAGGACACTATCTGCGCTGCCAAGAAGATAGATGAAGTTTCGAAGACCATCAGTTCGTCCATAGCTGACGTGCAGAAATCCATCGGGAAAACTGCTCAGACAATCACAGAATGTATGAAGGATTCTGATGACAAGATTCGCGAGGAACTTTCTGATTTTCATGCCCGGCTCCATCAGGTTCCTGAGCAACTTGCCTCGCTGCAGAGTACCGTGGAATTGTCATTCCTGTCTGTCAATACGGCACTCTCGACATTGCTGGCCAAGGTTGATGCCATAGCCAAGAATACTAAGCAGATTGCATCGATTGATTCCAAGCTTTCAAATATCGGCAAGGAAGTAGATGAACAGAGAACTGTGATTGAGAAGATGCGGGGTGAGAATAGGGTTGTCAAGACTCTGCTTGCGATATCCATTATTGTCAATTGTTGTGCGGTCCTGGGAGTTCTCTTCCTAATAGCCACAAAGTAGAATCTGATATATATGTCTGCACATGCGCCAAGTGAATACTATGATCGCCTGACTGAGATCTATCTTGATCCCGTTAATGACGAGAATGCCAAAGCTGCCAGGTTCAGGACAGTCCTCGAGGACTTTTTCCATGACTACATGTTTCCTACCAAACCCGATACCATGACGTTTGCGCAGCTGCAGATGCTTTGGTATCAGAATGGCGGGAACTATCAGCTTAACAAACTGATCAGTGAGATTAGGGTGGATCTGAACCATATTACTCATGAAGATAAGAGCATCCGCGGAAATAGGGGTTACCTGACGTACCTATTCAGGGCATGTGTCGCAATACTCATTAATCTTTCGGGCGAGAACCCAACAGAACGTACAAGGATTGCTTGTGGGGAAGTCGTGCGAGACTATCTCAATGGTCTCAATGAACAACAGCGAGACATAGTCACAGACGATGTCAGGATTGTGTATGTGAATGCTGGTCCGGGAACAGGCAAGACCCACCTTCTTGTTTATAAGATTGTCGACATCTTATCTACGATGAAGAGAGAGGCCAAGATTGTTGCGTTGTCCTATACGAAAACCTCTGCACGAAGTCTTTCGGCGAAGCTTGATTCCACGCTTGCGAAACTCAATATGCTGCAGGAGTCTCTCCCGTATAGCGGAACAATACTCTCATATTGTTTGAACAGCCTGCGCTCATA
>OBCQ01000400.1_pt1 | contig 11886 bp, 8 predicted proteins | sample 1517991 | NCBI WGS metagenome assembly OBCQ01 (sample SAMN03418263, study PRJEB22391) | human gut metagenome | biome: human-gut; feature: organic feature; material: feces | host: Homo sapiens | place: Tanzania | collected 2013-01
AACAAAGTCCCGGCTCGAGGGGCCTGGCGTATGGATTGCCGTAGCGGTTCTCGGCATTGTGGTTCTGTTCTCTCTACTTCAACGTCCTTCTGACTTATATGATGAAACAGGAGCGAAGGCACATGGCAGGGCTTACCGTTATGCAGTAGATATCTCTCACCACAATCCCGGACGCATTGTCTGGGATTCCCTGCATGTCATGATCGATTCCAAGGGACGCACCACCAAATCCATAAACAAAGCAAATGACATCCTGCCCGTATCTTATGTGATACTGAAGGCTTCAGAAGGAATCACATTGAAAGACAGGAAGTTTCACAAGCATTGGAACGCGGCGAGAGAAGCAGGCCTGGGACGTGGCGCCTATCATTTTTTCCGCTCCTCCAAGAATCCGGAAAATCAGGCCAAAAGCTACATAAAGACTGTCGGGCATCTCAGAGAGAACGATCTTCCGCCTATTCTTGATATCGAGACCCTCCACAAGGGATGCACGCGTAAAGAGCTTAATGACAAGGCATTGGCCTGGCTGAAAATCGTGGAGGACCATTATGGACGCAAGCCTATCGTCTACTCTTATGAATCTTTCATCAATGACAATCTTACCGATGAAATCCGACGCAATTATCCCCTGTGGGTAGCCAGATACCGCGAAGAAAAACCGGAGCGCGAAGGCTGGGCGATGTGGCAGTTTACAGACAAGGCCGTCGTTTATGGTATCGACGGCCCTGTAGATCTGAATGTTATAAGTCCAAAGTTCAAATAAAGGCAACCTCTAGAAGATAAACCCTTTGGCGAGTCCGCCTTCTGACGTTTCCTTGTAAAGTGACGGAATATCGTGTCCTGTCTGTTTCAGCACCTCCACTACCCTGTCGAAGGAAACCCGATGTTTTCCGTCCGAGAATGCGGCATACAAGTTCGCATCCAATGCCCTGGTGGCGGCAAACGCATTGCGCTCGATACATGGAATCTGCACAAGTCCGCATACAGGGTCGCAAGTCATGCCAAGATGGTGTTCCAGTGCCATTTCTGCCGCATATTCAATCTGTGAAGGACTTCCGCCGAAAAGCTGGCAAGCAGCAGCGGCCGCCATTGCACACGCCACACCGACTTCTCCCTGGCATCCCACATCCGCACCGGAAATGGAGGCATTCTGTTTCACCACATTGCCGATGATACCGGCAGTGGCCAATGCATGAAGCATCTTGGTATCACTGAATTCATGACCTTTCTGCATGTGATAAAGAACGCCAGGAACTACGCCGCTGGCACCACACGTAGGGGCCGTGACAATCTTTCCGCCGGAGGCATTCTCTTCACTGACCGCCAATGCATAAGCATATACCAATCCCCTGGTCTGCAATGACTTCTTGTATCCAGTAGCCTTGACATAATATGTCGCGGCCTTCCTCGCCAGATTGAGCGGTCCCGGAAGCACGCCCTCATGTTCAATGCCGCGTTCCACCGCCTCTTTCATCGCCGTCCAGATTTCCATGAGGTAATCCCAGATGGACTCACCCTCGCACATTTCCACATATTCCCAGTAACTCCGGCCTTTATCTTCGCACCAGGTCTGGATATCGGAAAGCCTCTCCAGGTCATAGACATTGCTGCTGGTATCGAACCTGTCGCCATTTGCCTTTCCCTCTGACAATGCCCCGCCACCGACGCTGTATACGGTCCAATCTCCGGTCACGTTTTTATCCGCATCCAAAGACTTGAAATTCATACCGTTAGGATGGAACGGCAGGAACACTGACGGCTTCCAGACGATCTCCACCGGAGCCACAGGCTTCAGTTCGTCAATTATGGCCGCATCTGTCATATGCCCCTTTCCGGTAGCTGCAAGGCTTCCGTACAATGTCACCTGAAATGACGCCGCATCCCTGTGCTCCGACAAGAATATCTGTGCCGCCCTCATCGGTCCCATGGTATGGCTGCTCGAAGGGCCACGTCCTATCTTATATAATTCTCTGAGTGACTTCATATTATGAAAAAAAATCTATACTAAAGTTCTATCGGTCCTGTCGCAAGAAGTTTCTGCAACGCCTTGATTTCATTGTATTTAGGCGTATCGTCCTTGAATACAGGGACGAGCGCACGAACTTCATCGTACAATTTCTTCGTAGCCGGTGCCAATTTGTCAGCAATTCCCAGGCAATCAACAGCTTGAGCCAATGCCATGAGATGTATTGCCATGACCTGGCTGCAATTCTCTATCACCATACGGCAAAGCAGGGCCGAATTGGTACCCATGCTCACGACATCCTGATTGTCATTGTTGTTAGGAATGGAATGAACGTACATCGGGTTTGAAAGCGTCTGGCTTTCTGCCGTGGTGGATGTGGCAGTGAACTGCGAGGCCTGGAGACCGTAATTCAGTCCCAGCACTCCCAAATTCACGAACGGCGGCAATATGCCGTTGATCCTGTCGTGGAACAGGTAATTCATCTGGCGTTCCGCAAGCATTGTCATCTTGGTAACGGCAATTTTCAGCTTGTCCATTTCGAAAGAGATGTAATCGCCATGGAAGTTCCCGCCATGAATGACATTTTCGCTTTCTATATCGACTATCGGATTGTCATCCACCGAGTTGACTTCATCCTCAAGCACCTGTCCCGCATTCATGAGGGTATCATATACCGGTCCGAGAATCTGCGGCACACAACGCAGCGAATAATATGGCTGAACCTTCTGCTTGAAGACCTGCTCCCCTGACTTATGGAACAGTTCTACCTGCCTGTTTTTCAGCATCTTGCTCCCTTCCGACAGTGAGCGCATAAGCTCCGCTATACGGATTTGTCCGGGATGATGTTTCAGTCCGTTCAATATATCCGACATGAAATCATCGTAGGAAGATACGATCTCATTGATCATTACGGAGCACAACGTCTCCCATCCCAGCAACCTCTTGGCCAGCAAATAGTTCACGGCACCGATACCCGTCATCACAGCTGTACCGTTCGTAACTGCAAGTCCCTCACGGATATGCATTTCCAGAGGTTTGAGCCCGCATTCAGCCATCACTTCTGCGGCCGGACGGATATCTCCGCCATAGGACACTTCGCCCTCGCCTATCAATGTCAATGCTATATGAGCCAACTGCACCAGGTCTCCGCTGGCGCCGACGCTGCCATGTCGCGGCACCACAGGACAGATCCCCCTGTTTATGAATTCTACGAGAAGGTCAATGAGAGAAACGTGTACTCCCGAATGTCCTTCCAGAAATGTCATCAGCCTGGAGAGCATTGCAGCTCTTACGCATATATCCGGAATACGGTCTCCGGCACCTGTGGAATGGCTGCGTATAATATTGTACTGCAACTCTTTAAGATGAGCATCCTCAATTCTCCATTGAGCCATTGGGCCGAAGCCGGTATTGATTCCATAGATGACTTTATCCTTGGAGAATTCTTTTAGAAAATCATAGCTGGCTACGACCTGGCTCCTGAGTTTTTCTGAAACCCGGACAGTTTCGTTGCCGTATAAAATCCGCTCCATTTCGGGAAGCGTCAGACGCTCATTGATTTCAATCATGATTATACGTATTTGTATCTTACAAATTTACACATAATATGTAACATGAAAAAATAAGTTGAAAGAAGAAACGAGAATACATAAAAAAAGCGGCCTGAAGAATCAGACCGCCGATTATATGCTATTTCAAGTAAAATTACTTGGAAATTACACGTGCCATTTCGAGCACTTTGTTAGAGTAACCCCACTCGTTGTCATACCAAGAGCAAACCTTAACGAAGGTGCCATCGAGCTGGATACCTGCCTTCTCATCGAAGATAGAAGTGTGAGGATCGTTACGGAAGTCGGTAGAAACGACAGCCTCGTTGGTGTATCCGAGAACACCCTTGAGCTCGCCCTCAGAAGCCTCTTTCATAGCTGCGCAGATTTCTTCGTATGTGCACTCTTTCTTGAGCTCTACAGTAAGGTCAACGAAAGATACGTCTGATGTAGGAACACGGAGAGACATACCTGTAAGTTTGCCGTTGAGCTGAGGAAGAACCTTACCTACAGCCTTTGCAGCACCTGTTGAAGAAGGGATGATGTTCTCGAGGATACCACGACCACCTCTCCAGTCCTTCTTTGAAGGGCCGTCAACGGTCTTCTGAGTAGCGGTAGCAGCGTGAACGGTAGTCATGAGACCACGTACGATACCGAATTTCTCATCGAGAACCTTGGAGATAGGAGCAAGACAGTTGGTTGTGCAAGATGCGTTGGAGATGATGTCCTGACCTGCATAAGTCTTGTCGTTTACACCATATACGAACATTGGAGTAGCGTCCTTTGAAGGAGCTGACATGATAACCTTCTTAGCGCCAGCCTCGATGTGCTTGCGAGCTTTCTCATCTGTAAGGAAGAGACCGGTAGACTCTACAACTACATCAGCACCAACTTCGTTCCATTTGAGGTTAGCCGGATCCATCTCAGCGGTGAGGCGGATTTTTTTGCCGTTTACGATAAGAGTATTGCCTTCTACAGAAATTTCGCCTTTGAATGCTCCGTGAACTGAATCATATTTAAGCATGTAAGCCAAATACTCTGGATCGAGAAGATCGTTGATACCTACAACTTCGATGTCATTTGCGAAGTTTTCAACAGCGGCACGGAAAACCATACGACCGATACGGCCAAATCCGTTAATACCAAGTTTTACCATTGTTAACAAATTATTTATTAAGTTAAACTTTATTTGTCTTTTCAAAGAGCCGAATTTTCAATAGAACTTTTCCACTCCGCAGGTCTCTCCTGCAAAAACGGTGCAAAATTAGCCAAAATTTTGAATATTTACCTATCTTTGTACAGAAAAATAAGCGGATTGCCGGACTTTATCGTTTAAGTCGAACTATATGAGAGGCAATCACTTGAAAAGTCCTGACAATATGAATATACTTATCACCAATGATGACGGATATACTGCCAAAGGCATCAACGTCCTCGCCAGAATAATGTGCCAATTTGGCAATGTTACTGTCATAGCTCCGAAATCCCACCAATCCGGCATGAGCATGGCAGTTTCCCTCGGCCTGAAACAGATAGCATACAAGGAACTTCCGGAAATGAAGCCGGGTAAATGGTCATATCTCGACGCGACTCCGGCAAGCTGCGTGAAATTCGGGCTGAACGTCCCATTCATCGACAAATTTCCAGATGTAGTGGTTTCCGGCATTAACCATGGTTCCAATGCAGCTACAGCAGCATGCTACTCAGGAACTTTGGGCGCAGCTGCCGAGGCGGCATTGAACGGTATTCCGGCGATAGGCGTATCTCTGGACGCCATTGACCCGAATGCCGACTTTTCTGCGGTCGAAAAATTCTTCCCTGACATTTTCAGAAAAATAATGTCAAATCTTCCTGACAGACACGGCGTTTATTTCAATGTCAATTTTCCGAACATTCCGGCCGATGAAATCAAGGGAATAAAAGTCGGCCATCAGGGCATCGGAAGATGGGTACGCGAATTCCGCGACTGGGATCCGTCTATATATAAGAAGTATGGCATCACTCCGGAAGCATTGGGCCAAAGCTCTTCGCCGTCACTTGAACCCGGCGAGAAGCTTTATATGATGGTCGGCGATTTTCTGGACGACGAAAGGAACGATTCACGCGCGGACCACAGATTGATGTCAGACAAATATATCAGCATTGTCGCAGACAACATTGACTCGACTGATTATCCTGAGGAGACGAGATTGAAGAATCTCGGATTCGATGAAGAGTTCAATGCGGGCGCTGAGAAATAGACAACATTGATTTACAGGAAATTACGATGAAATATTATATTATCGCAGGCGAGGCTTCAGGCGATCTTCACGGATCGAATCTGATGAAGGGATTGTATCATGAGGACCCGGAGGCCGATATCCGTTTCTGGGGCGGCGACCTTATGAATGACGTATATAAGGCTCACCAGAGCGGCACAGGACTCGTTCAGGACTATAAAGACGGGGCGATCATCGGTTTCGTACAGGTGCTTCTGAAAGCGAAAACGTATTTCAACCGCTTCAAGAAGTGTTTTGCCGACATTCTGGAGTGGAATCCGGACGTGGTGATATTGATAGATTATCCTGGATTCAACTTCCGTGTCGCCGAATTCGCCCATAAAAAAGGCTTCAAGGTGTTTTACTACATTGCACCGAAAGTGTGGGCATCCAGGGAAAGCCGCATCAAGAAGCTCAAAGCGTATGTGGACAAGCTTTTCATCGTGTTTCCGTTCGAAATCCCATATTTCACGAAAAAGAATGTCGGGTTCGTGTACAAGGGCAATCCTCTTATCGACGCCATCGACAATTCCGTGGCGCTGAAAGAGACAAGAACAGAATTTCTTACGCGCAACAATCTGAATGACAATCCGATAATAGCATTGATGGCCGGTTCCAGGACAGGTGAGATTACGTCAATGATGCCCGTTTTCATGGAGTTTGCAGACAAGATGCATGCGCTGCCGCAATACGCTTCATATCAATTCATTCTGGCGGCGGCTCCTTCCAGGTCAATGTCAGATTACAGCAAATATCTTACAGGGCGTGAAGGATATGTAAAGGTCGTTTTCGGTCAGAGTTATGCGGTACTGCGCCACGCAGAAGCAGCCGTAGTCAATTCGGGCACAGCTTCATTGGAAACGGCTCTGATAGGTACGCCACAAGTTGTCGCATACAAGGGCGCTGAAATCAACTTCGTGATAGCCAAGCAGATAATAAAAATCAGATTCATTTCGCTGGGAAACCTGATTCTCAACCGCATGTGTTTCCGCGAACTGCTCCAATACTACTTCACGCCTGAAAATGTGCTGCAGGAGGTCCGCCGCATGATTGAGGACAATGAATACCGCGAGACAATGCTGGCCGGATACCAGGAAATACGAAACGCACTTGGCGGCCGCGGAGCATCTGCCGCAGTCGCCAAGGCTATGATAGATGAACTAAGTAATCCTTAAAAAATAACTTGGTAATCTTTGCTCGTCTTTTCGGTCTATATTTCTCTTCTCATCAGTCGTGTACGTCCAGTACACTCCTTCTTCGAAAAGAAATCTATCCTCGAAAATACTTCACAAATCTTTACCAACTTATTTTTTCATGCTTACTAAGCAAGAACTAATACTGCCTGGGACCGAAAATATCTGAACCGATGCGGACAAATGTGGCTCCGCATTGGATTGCGATCTTATAATCCTCTGACATTCCGATGGAAAGTTCCTTGAATTCAGTGAGTTCGGGGTGCTGTCCCATCAGACTTTTCCGCAACGCGGCTATTCTTTCGAAATCAGCACGTATTACCGACTCGTCATCTGTGTTGGTGGCCATTCCCATAAGTCCGCAGAAAATGACGTGAGGATACATTGACACGGAATTCAGAATCTGCGTAATCTCCTCTTCTGTCAAACCGTGCTTGGTCTCCTCCGCACCGAGATGCAGTTCCAGAAGCACACGGATTACCTTGTCGTTGGCACTCCCCCATTTCTCGATGTCTTCGAGGAGATGAACGGAGTCAACTGATTGGACCATATAGGCATACGGGAGGACCATCTTCAATTTGTTTGTCTGGAGATGCCCTATGAAATGCCATTGGATATCTTCCGGCAAGACCTTGCATTTGGCTGCAAATTCCTGGGGACGGTTCTCTCCGAACAGACGTTGTCCCGCATTGTAAGCTTCCATAATGCATTCGGCAGGATGGAATTTGGAAACTGCCACAAGTCTTACGTCCTGTGGCAGTTCATTATGCAGTTCTGTTATTTTCGATGCTATCGACATATTTCAGAATCTATAGATTATCTTCTTCTGGCTTTCTTTTCCTGTTCTTGCATCATCTGGCGCTGCATCTTCTGTGCCTCTTCAAGCCTCTGCTGCCATTTGCTCTTGGGCATAGGCTTGTTTTCAGTAGCTTTCAACTTGGCCAGCACATCTTCAGGACGGACAAAGAACTTCTTGATTATCCAAGTCTCAAGCATTGTAATGAGGTTTGAGAGCAGGTAATAGTAAGTAAGTCCGGCTGAAAGGCTGTTACAGATGAAGAACATCATGATAGGCATCATCCAGACGCTCATAAAACGCATTGTCGCGGTATTAGGGTCATTGGATGACATCTGTCCCTGGGTAGTGATCTTCGAGTAGAAGAACATTGAGACTGCCATCAGGAGCGCGAACAGGGAGATATGGTCTCCGAGCAGCGGAATCCTGGTACCGAAATCCAACAGCGGAATGGTATCATACGCACTGAGGTCGTCTGCCCAGAGGAATGACTGCTGGCGAAGCTCGATGGATGCAGGGAAGAATCGGAACATCGCCCAGAGGATAGGCAGCTGGAGAAGCATCGGAAGGCATCCGCCCATAGGATTCACGCCTGCGCGCTTATACAGGTCCATAGTCGCCTGCTGTTTCTTCAATGCATCTTCCTGTTTAGGATATTTCGCATTGAGCTTGTCCATTTCCGGCTTGAGGGCCTGCATCTTCGCTGATGAAGAATAGGACTTGTAAGCGAACGGCAGCACTACAATCTTGATGAACAATGTCATGAGAAGGATGATGATACCGAAGTTCGAGATGAACTTGTGCAGGAAGTCGAACAATGGGATGATGACCCATTTGGTGAACCAGCCGACCATCCAACCGCCCAGCGGAATTATCTTCTCGTATTTCTGTCCATAAGATTTCAATGTCTTATAGTGGTTCGGACCGAAGTAGAATTCATTGTTAATCTCCAAATGGGCGGCGATTCGGAAATCACCGCGCATCTTGGCGACGCATGTCATGAGATTATGTGAAAGGTCTTCCTCAGGAACGAAATTGATGGCAAGCTCGCCTGAAGTGAACTGATTTACAGGTCTCATGATGGCAGAGAAGAACTGCTGCTGGAAAGCAAACCACTCCACGCGGTTTTCGATACGCTTGTCCATATTGCGGCCGCGTCCGAATTCTTCCGGTTTCTTGTCACCGCCATAGTAGTAGTCCACCTTGGAGTACTGAACCTCGTTCTTATATCCTTTTTCCATTCTAGGAATCGTGACATCCCAGTCGAAATCATAGTATGCCACGTTTCTGGGGATAATGCCTTCCATTCCTACGAATGACATCACATTGCTTACGACGTAAGATCCCGGCTTCAATGTGTATTTCTGCTGGATATATCCGCCATTTCTGAAAGGAAGTCTCATAACTACGGATGTATCAGTCTTTTCAGCGAGCTGGAACACGAAATCTTTCGTATTGATGTTCTCACCGGCATAAATGCCTACGCCCATCTCGCTTTCGCCAGGTTTGAAGAGATAGAGATCTGTCGAATCGTAAGTCTTGTAATCCTTGACACGTACAGAATACAGCTGCGCACCACGCGCTGCAAACTCTACCGCAATCTTGTCATTTTCAATCTTATAGAAGTGCTCGGCTGCATTGTGCGCCACTTCCAGGAGCGAATCCTTGTAAATGGAGACAGGAGCTGCGGCCACTGCCGATGCTGTCTGGAAGCTTTCACCTGCAGACGTATCAGCGACCGGAAGTCTTCCGGCAATGCTGTCCGCCCTATATTGTTCAAGTCGTTCTGCCCTGGCTATTGAATCCAGCTGAGCCTGATATGCTACCTGTTTTTCATATTGCTTCGACTGGAACCATGTGAAACCGAAAAGAATCACACCAATCAGCACGAAGCCGACAATCGTATTTTTATTCATTTAGAAATAATAAGTAAATTACTTGTTTTCAGCCTCTTCCAGAGAATGAATCTGGTTTTCGAGATCTTTCAGTTCTTCTTTCACTTCAGCGATTCTTTCCTGCATCTGCGCGATGAGAGGCTGAGAATTCTTGGACATTGCGAAGAAACCGATGTTGTTCTCGTAAGTATCCAAATCCTGCTGGAGCTTGTTGTACTTCTGTATAAGTTTGTCTTTCTCTGACTTGCCCTGGCCTGCGCGCTGCGAACCGCCACGGTTTCCACGAGGTACATCATGGAACTTGGCATTCATGGCATCGTTGTAAGCCTTGGCGATCTTGTCCTTCTCCTTGAACGGTACGAAGCCGATTTCCTGCCATCTCGCAGCGAAATTCTGTCTTGCCTCCTGTACGCTAGCACCCTCTTCCGGAACATAAGCATTGATTTCTTCGATCAATGCCTTCTTGGCCTTGAGGTTGGCAGCGTAATTGTTTTCAGGAGAAGCATGCTTGTCCCTTTCTGCGAAGAACTCATCACAAGCGGCGCGGAAACGCTTCCACATCTGCTCGGACTTTTTCCTAGGGACGGCGCCGATTTCTTTCCACTGATTCTGGAGACTGATGAAACGGTCTGTAGCCTTCTTCCACTCGGTGCTGGTCTTGAGTGCTTCAGCTTCAGCGATTATCGCCATCTTCTTTTCCATGTTCTCATTCATGTTGTCCTTGAACTGGACATAGAAGTCGCGTTTCTTGCCGAAGAATTTGTCACACGCAGCACGGAAACGGTCATAAATCTTCTGGTTTTCCTTCTTGGAAGCGAAACCGATGGTTTTCCATTCCTTCTGGATGTTTTCTATCTCCTTGGAAAGGGCGTTCCACTCGTTTGAAGACTTGATATCTTCCTTATCTGCGATGGCTTCCACTTTCTCGCACAATGCTGACTTGGCAGCGAGATTGTCAGCCTGCTTGGCTTTCTGGTCCTCGAAGTATGCCTGATATTTCTTGTTGATTACAGCGGTGGCTGCCTTGAACCTGTCCCAAATCTGCTCACGGAACTCTTTGGCAACTGGACCGAATTCTTTCCACTGCTCATGAAGTTTCTGAAGTTCCTTGAATGCGTCAATGACATTTTCATTTTCAGAAAGTTTCTCCGCTTCCTGGCAGAATTCCTCCTTGGCTTCAAGATTCTTCTTGAAATCCAGGTCCCTGAGGTCTCTGTTTATCTGGACTTTATCGTAGAACTGCTCGACGTAGAACTGGTATGTGTCATTCAGATTCCTGAAGTTCTGTACCGGAACCTGGCCGATGGCGCGCCATCTCGCCTGAAGTTCACGGAATGCAGGAAATGCTGTTCCGAGATCATCCTGCTTTTCTACCAATGCTTTCAGGTCATCAATAACAGCCTGCTTCTTCTTCAGGTTCTCTTCCCTCTCGGCTTCCAGTTTCCTGTTATATTCAGCGCGTTCTTTCTTATACCTATTATATATGGCTTTGAAACCATTCTCGAGAGCTGCGAACGGATTGGAAATGACAGATGGCTGCTCTACTTCCACAGAAGACTCCTCAGTCTCTTTTTCAGCGGCATTTTCTTCTTCCGCTGTCGGAACCTCCGGCATCTCAAGTCCGGCGGCAGATTTCTCTCTGGAGAGTTTCTTGTAGAAAGCGGTCTTTATGGCTTCCGCTTCTTTTGACTTCGCCATACGGTCGTCACTGTCGGCAAGCTGCTCGAAAAGCTGTGACAATTCGGCCAATGACATTTCCGCATAGTTCGGCATCTGTGCCGTTTCCTCGGTTTCACTGGCTTCATTAGTCTTTACCGCAACTTCTTCGGCATTTTCAAGTACATCTGGTGTTACTGCTGCACCAGGATTCAATTCTTCACTCATAATTGATAAGTGTTTCGATTAATAAAAAAAATGTTCCTGAAAGAACTTGGCAAATATATGAATTAAAATCCAAATGACCGCAGCAAAATGCCCAAAATGAGATAAGATATATAAAAAAAGAGCTGGCCAACCGACCAACTCTCGCTTTTCGTACTGGGTACGGGAATCGAACCCATATTGCAAGATTGAGAATCTTGAGTACTAACCGTTATACGAACCCAGCAGTTATTTATGTTTCCCGAACGTTGTTTTCTCGTTTGGGATTGCAAAGGTAGGCATTTTTTCTTACAATCCAAATTTTTTCTGCATTTTCTTCAAAAAAATTTACATCTTGAGTGATTTTTCAT
>OBCQ01000402.1_pt1 | contig 11851 bp, 10 predicted proteins | sample 1517991 | NCBI WGS metagenome assembly OBCQ01 (sample SAMN03418263, study PRJEB22391) | human gut metagenome | biome: human-gut; feature: organic feature; material: feces | host: Homo sapiens | place: Tanzania | collected 2013-01
CCGGACTCCATCGTCATCGAGATCCCGAAGAGCAAGAGCTACCTGAGCAAGCCGGAACTCTTCGTCCTCGACTTCCTCTCCACCTATCAGTGGGACAGGCCTTTGAATATGCTCAACATGGGTGGCGACCTCAACATCGGCCTGAAGGACTACCTCATGTACGAGGGATTCTCCTACAAGTTCACGCCGATCCGCAACAAGGTCCAGTCTCTTGAGGTCGGTCTGGTGGACACCGATGACCTCTACGACAAGATGACAGACAAGTTCTGCTTCGATGCTGTTTCCCGCGAGGACTACTGCGTTGACTACCAGAACACCTACACGTTCCTTGGCGTGATGTCCCTGAGGAATATGTTCGTGTCAGCCGCCAACGCCTTCATCGCCGCCGGTGAGAACGACCGTGCCGAGGAGATGCTGGACAAGTGCCAGCAGGTTCTAAAGCCGAAGAAGTACCCTTACGACAACTCCATTCTGGGCTGGGGATCCAACGCCCTCTTCCCGATAGAGATGGTCAAGGACTACTACGCTCTTGGCAAGCCGGAGAAGGCTCAGGCTTTGGCTCGTGAACTTACCGACGAGCTTACGGAGTCCATCAGGTTCTACCTCGACTTCTATCCGATGTGCAAGAGTGACTTTGAATATAACTGCAACCTTATCTACTACATGACCAACGATGTCATCCGCAAGGCCGGTGACAAGGAGTTCGCCGACGAGATCGAAAAGACCCTCGCCGCCTTCCTCTCCGCCCAGTCATAGGGATTTCGGTCGCCTCAAAGATGCTAGTGCCGCACTCCGTTCCTTCCGGGTGCGGCATTAGCATTTTTCTCAACGATAGCCGTAAGCCCAGATGCAAGTGCTTTTCGGTCGCTTGGCCAGCCTCTCTGGTCGCCGAGCCTGTCGAAACGACCTCGATACGCCTCGACAACATATCAAAAGAAAACGGAACTATGCACTTTGGGCTTGCTCCGAATCCCTTCGGTAACACTTTCGGCCTTTTTTGCTCCTCGAGAGTGCAGTCTGCACTCTTGGGAAACGTTTTCTCCGCTTTTCGTTTCCCGAGGGTGCTGCCGAGCATTCATTGGAGACATTATTTCCCTTTGTCACTTCAGAAAGGCTATCCGGCATGCGCACGAAGACTTCTTCAGCACTTTTGGGATGCATATACGCCTCTTTTCGTTCCCCGAGAGTGTCGAATGGCGCTTTTGAGTAACGTTTGCCCTCATTTTTGTCTCTGAAAAGCTTGATAGTTAGAGGCTATGGCATTCATTGATGTCAGCGGCTTTCCACTTTTGGCTTGCAATTCATAACAAGGTCACGTAAGTGGTGCCTTTACTACGAGCAAGCCTAAAGTGCATAAGTACGAAAGAAAAAAAGTTTCTGTTTCTTTTGAATCATTTACGTTTCTTTTCGTTTTTTACGTTTGCAATGCCTATCTTGCTCGCGTGTTCCGGAGACGGTCTCCGGGATTTATAGTTTTGCCATTAACCACCATCACAACTATGAAAGATTCAGAAAGTACGAAGGCGGATAAGTCCGCCGCGATGGCAGATGACGCCAAGGCTCAGTTTAAAGCGGACGTGAGCGGCTCCACGCATGTGGGCGCCTCCGACGAGGAGCAGGAGTATCGAAAACGCTACAATCACTGCCGGAGGCTCATGGAAAGGCGCGAGCCGTTCCGGTCGATGTCAGACGAGGAAAAGGACGGTCTTGCGCGCAAACTCTCCGCCTCCGAATATCTCGACCTCACATCTGACTGGGCCTTCAAGTATCTCTTTCACGGCCATCCGAACCTGCTCATTATTTTGCTGAACGACATCCTTCAGGAGAGCGTCGTGTCCATTACCTTCCAGAACCATGAATTGGTGGACCTCAGGCCGGAGGACAAGAAGGTGGTCTTCGATCTTCTATGCAGGACCGACGACGACCGGACATTCCTGTGTGAGATGCAGAAGACGACCCGCTCGGACCAGCGCGACAGGCTTTTCTACTACGGTTCTCGACTGGTCGCGAGGCAGATGAAGTCCGGTGACCGTAAGTATGTGCTGTCACCTGTCAAGGTCGTCTGCATAATGAACTACGAGGACTCCCACCCAGGCTCGCCGGACGAGAAGATCCTTTACCAGTACCGCACCTAGGAGATAGAGACAGGGGAGCCGTTCGGAGACCAGATGACATTCCATCTGCTTGAGCTTCCTCGGATCATGCGGTACGCCGAGGAATATGAGAGCCCGGTAGCTGGTTGGTGCCGAATCTTCAGAAATTTTAGTATATTTGCCAGGACGGCTGCGGCGAAGGGTTCGTGGTTCAGTGAGTTGGAGGGAGCGATGCGCATCCGTGGCCTAAGTGACAAGCAGATGGACAGTTATTTCAGTGATATGATAACAAAGGAGGACATGCTGCCTTACCTTGAGGGCAGCGAGCAACAAGGCTACCGTCGTGGCCTTCTCGATGGTCTGGAGCAAGGCAGGGACAGATGGCTCGCCGAAGGGAAAGCCGAAGGAAGATCAGAGGTGGCGAGGTCGTTGCTGGCTATGGGCTTGCCTGTGGAGCAGATCGTGACCGCCACTGGCCTATCCGCGGAACAGGTCAAGGCCTTGAAGCCGTAAACATAGTACGGTTGACTCTAACAATGACTAACCCGGTCCGGAGGATTGCCTTCGGAAGTAGGGTTGGAGTTCACCTCGGTGTACTTACGGAGGATTAAATTCTGAAAAGTAGCAGCAAACTTATTGAATTTGCTGCCACTTCGTTACTATTATCTCGCCTCATACGCCGGTTCGGCGGATAATGTTAGTAGGTGTATGTCGTGCCGTCGATAATCCACTGAGCATTGCGGTTATTCGGGTCATTGTCCATAATGTTTGAGTCGATAGGAGTACCATCCTCGTATTTGCAGTTGATAAACTCTATCGTAAACGCATCTGAACCACTTGGAGAGACGCAGAAGTCGGCTGAGAAGGTGCAGTCCTTAACCACAGTCTTGCTGTACGGAACCAAGTAGGCGTAACCACTTGTGCTCTTGCCTAAAGTGCAGTTCGTGAATGAGACAAGCTCAAGTCCACTTGTATAAGAAGTCCAACCCTTAAGCTCACTGTTGGTCACGGTAATTTTGCCATTTCCTGCATCACAGTTGAAAGGATAGGTGTTGTCAAACAGGCAGTTGTCAATTTTGATTTCATCACCAGTGTTCCAAATCATGATTCCGCGGAAACCGGATTTCCTGAAATCACTGTCACTGATAGTCGCTGTTCCGCCAACACTCTGTGATACTGAAATGTCGCTGCCATAAGTATTCTGACGTCCATTTTGGAACGTGCAACCTTTGACGGTCGCATTTGCCCCATTCATCGCAAGGCTTGAACCGTCTATGAATGCTCCGTTACCTTTCACGATGACGTTTGTGATGGTGGCGTTCTTTGCCGTGACAGTTGTAGTTGATGCGCAGTCAATAACCTCGTCCCCTGTCTGGCCACTGATTCTCACGCCGTCGGCCTTGACTGTCTCCGGTAATGTATATGTTCCGTTGCTGAGGTTTATTTCGGTATTCTCCTCAGAAGGAATATTCGCAAGTATGTGGTCCAGTTCGTCTTGTCCGGAAACGCTTACAGAAAGAGATTCGCCATCTTTTGCCACTACATAGTAGTCACCGACTTTTGTTGACTTGTAACCTGCAGCCACGAAGTTTGTGTTCGGGCCTTCGGCAAGGTTGTTGGACGGATCGAAATTCTCAAAGGTTCCACCATAGACGACTGCGCTGGCTGTGCCGGCATCTCTTGCCGCATCTACCAGATTGATCAGATATTCAGATCCATTGCCTACGGATGGCCATTTCTGGGCGAGTGAAAACTTTCCGCCCTTGATTTCGACGGTACCTTCCTGTACTTGTACGACAGAGACATTGCCGACGAATTCACCGTCTTCAATGATGAGTTTTCCGTTATCTTTAACGTTAAATGTGTAGGCATCGTTTTCCTTGACACTGATTTTGCCTGCTCCCTTTATTATAAGAGTCCCACCATCGACTGCGATAAGGGAAACGGTCTTAGGCGAAGATGATTCGTCCCAAATGTCCTGTGTGTTGGAAATGGTGTTGCCTCCAAGATCAAGCACAACACTTTTCCCTGTCGGAACAACAAGCCCTTGGGTAAGCTCCACATCTTCGGTGAGTGCTACCTCACCGCCGTTGGCGAATGCGAGGCTGAGCTGGTTGTAGATGTAGTCAGGTGTCTCAGGCGTGAGCTCGTTGTAGAGAGGGTCCACGATGATGTTAAAGACGCTTTGTGACGTGAAGAGGTAACCTAAGATATTGGTTCTGTAATTGCCCTGAATAGGAGCGCCGGGAGCAGAGACTTTGTTGACCTCAACGTCATTCTCGTAAACCGTAAGCTCGACATCGGAGAGGTACTTCTTGTCTTTCCCGATAAGAACATAATTCATGGCTACATATTTGTAGGCAGTCTCAACGCCATCAATTTTCACATTGAGGTCTTCTGATGGCATATTGGCGAGAGAGAAAGACGCATCAACATCTCCGGAAACAGTGTCATCCCACAGATTAAGCTCATTGGCTACATTCTTCGCAACAACAGAAGACTTGTCAAAGTTGACTCCGGCTGCTATAGCCGCCGTGAAATCATCCTGAGGCACTCCGAAGTTGATTTGCGCGAAAGGACGGGTTAGGGTCACAGTCTCAGAGAAATTGCCTTTCACCTCGATTTCCTTGTGGGTGTAGAATGCGTCGCGATCCTCGTTGTTTGCTGCGTTTTCCACATCATACTTCACAGTGACTTTTTTGTTGGCTTCGTCAAGAGTGTAGAAGTTGTTCCCGGACTTGTCGGCCCAAAAAACGAATTGGTACTTGCGTCCAGAGACAAGTCGTGTGGTGAAAGTTGCTTTGCCTCCTGACATTGAAACCTCCTTGGAAACACCATCGAGATAAGTTCCATCTTCCTTGTAAACACAGCAGTGGACATGGTCCACAGTGTTGCCGTCGGAGATGCTCCTGGTCTGAATGTCAGGAGAATTGATGCTGAAAGTCACAACGGATTCATTTCCGTCAGCGACACCATTTTCCTTTGAACAAGCTACGGCCGCCAATACGACCAATGTGCCTGCCAATTGATTTTAGTTCCGTTTTCCCAGACCTTTGATCCGTCGACATAGACGACAGCATCGGTTTCGCTTTCGTTGCTGTTGAACAGATTTGATCCTGTGGTCGAGCTGATGTTGAGATTTGTCCCTTTGTTATTGCCTTCAAAATGAATCTCATACTTTTTACCATCGTTCTGTTTGAATTCAAGGGCGGACTTGATGACCTTGGTAGAGTTGAAAGTACAATCCTTTACTGTGACCTTGTAGGCAATACGATGACCAGGCTCTTTGTAAAGATTCATGAATTTACCTACAGAGTTGAATGTGCAGTTTTCGAAGATGAACTCACGGCCGGAATATGTCCATAGGTTATAGTCTTCAGCGGTCTGGTTGAAAGTGCAGTTCTTAAAAGTGACCTTTCCATCACCCCAGAAACTGATCCTGTTCTCGAATACGCAATTCTCAAAATACAATTCTTTCACACGAATATATCCACGATAGTTGTCGTTGTCAACCTTGATTGTCATGTCTTTGAATGAAGCAGAGGTTGTTCCTTCCAAAGAGTAATCCCCATTAGCTTCCGAACTTGTGTGATTGTCAGTTCCGACCTCAAATGTTGTGTTTTCAGGACCGTTACCGGCAAAGGTAACGTTGACATCCTTGCCCTTAAGGTCGGAGCTTTCACTGATCGTGAATGTTCCGGTAGGAAGTTGAACGGTCACATCGCTCCCGTCCTGCATGGCTTTGATCTCGGAAAGTGCGGTTGTTAAACCTTCTTGGTTTGCGACTGGCTTGACACCTTTTTTCACTACCACCCAAGTGGCTGGGCTAGTGCTGATTTGAACAGACTCATATCCTGGCGCAACATAAGAACCGGTATTTACATTATCATCACCATCCGCAGGATTGTAGTTGATTTGCCTCCTACCATGGCATCCGTGCTGAAGGTTCCGCCATAGATTTCAACACTGCCACTTTTCTTTGTGTATGTGTTGTACGTGACGTGAATGCAGGAATTTCCTTTCCCACTGGCGTCAGCGCCGATGGAATAGTTTCCTCCTTTGATTATCAGTTTACCACCATCTTGAACGAGAATGGCCTGGTCATTGGCATTATGATTGCCCGCGCATCGAACAGTACCTTCTCCTTCAATTGTCAGTTCGCCTCTGACATCAAGGACGTTGCTGCCATTTGTTGTGGTTGTATTGTTGTTCTCAAATTTCTTTCCGTTGAGATTTAATGTGCTCGTTTTGCCGCTCCGGATCACAACACCATTTTCACCCTCAGGAACAGTGACATCCATTGGTAAAGTAAGGTCTCCTCCATTTTCAAGAATGCGTTGTTGATTGTGACTGTAAACTGTGAGGTATTGGTCAGCAGTGAACCGAGAATGTTAGTTCTGGAGTTGAAGAGAATAGGAGTGTTAGGTACACTCATCGGAATTGTTGTTCCATTGTCTAATGTGAATTCAGCAGAGACGTTATGCATCGATTCTGTGTTGTAGCTCCGTGGAAACACATAAGCCATGGCCAGATACTGGTAAGTAGTACCCTTCACGGTCAAGACTTCGTTTTGTGAGTCTGGAGTGTCTGCGATTTCAAATGTTGCAGACTCTTCGCCCTCGAATTTATTGTCAAAAGGCTTAAATGTTGTGGCTACACCTTCAATCGTGATTTTTGAGGACACGACAGATTTGTTTGATTTTGCCAGAACTTCCTTGTCCGTGGTTCCAAAGTTAATCTGTGCGAGAGGGCGCGTCAATGTTATATTGATAGGGTTTGAGTCGGTTATTTTAACACCTTTTTGAGCATAAAAGACATCTCTGCTTTCGTCGTTGGCCTTTCCGTCATAGGTGACGGTGATGCTTTTCATGTCATCGGTATTATAGTATCCTGTACCTTTCTTTTGAGCCCAAAACAAGAAATAATAGTAAGTGTTCTTTACAAGGGTTGTCTTTATTTCAGTTGGTTGACCGGATGTGATTTGGATGTCATTCTGACGCAACTCCTGGAGTTCATTTTTTCTTACATCATAGACAGCGAACACGAGTTGATCTACGGTGAGGCCGTCACTGATCGCTCTTGTGCCAGGCTGCCCAGAAAATTCGGCTGTGAATGTGACATCGACAAGATCCCCGTCCTGTCCATTGGTGGTGGATTCCTTCGCGCAGGAAACCGCCAACATTGCGGCAAGCGCCGCGACAAAAAATTTTAACACTTTCATAATAGAGTTTTTTATGTGTTGTTTATTCTTGTTTCCTATAGGAATATGTTGAATTCTCCATCATATCGAGGATCAACGACTACCCCGTCTCCGGCCTCTTGGGTTAGGAATCGTCCTTTGACTTTTGTCAGATGGCTTCGCTTTAGTGGTATTTCCAGTGGATTCGTTCGGGATAGGAGTTCATTGTTTTTGTCGTATAATTCAACGACAACCATGACGGAGGATTCGATTCCGTTGACCATTACGTAATCAAAGCCAATGACAGCCTCATTACCGCTTAGAGGTCGTATGCTGGACTTGAAGGATGTTCCGGTAACCGCATTGAAAGGCCTGTTGTCAAGGACATCAAATTCAGAAGGAAGGAATCCGGAATAGCGTAATATTACATTGTAGTCATCCAGATTAACTTCTGGAGCTTTTGTGTCCGTTGGATCGGCCTTGGAGACCAGACTTTGAATCGCTTTTGTCATAAAATCGTCATAGTCTGTCGCCACGAATTCATATTTCGCTAATGGCCGGTTCATCGAAATCCTGATTGTTTCGATGGATTCTTTAGAGGAGCGTCTTTGTACGGAGTGCTCTTCTGTTCCAGAGAAAGCATCCTTCGCGTCAGTGTTTCCGGTATAAGAACCGCTTAAACGCACATCCGTCAAATTCTCGGTGTCGTAAAATGTTGATGCAGAATTAATATCTCCATCAGATTGCAGAACCCTGTCGGCCCATGCGGCGAACAACCAGTCCCCCTCGTCTATTTGGATATGGAAAGTTGCGTTCCAATCATTTAAACTTGATTTAGAGAACATGAACTTTTTCGTAGGAGTTGCCTCATGGCTCCCGTCAGCCAACAACCTATAAGCTTCAATTGTGTATCGTATGTTATAGTCTGAAAGGTCATATCCTCTGGTCTTAAGCTCAATTTCTTTATATAGAGGTAATTCTGTGTTGAAGTCGAGCCTGAGTATGACGTCCGCCGGCGCATCCTCGGGCCACTCGTGTATGTCGCACGAGGCCGCCGTGAGGACGGCGAGGACGGCCGCGAATGTCAGGAGCAGCGCGCTTCTGAGTGAATATGTCAGGCCCCGCGGTCTCATCTTGCGTCCCTCCTCATGTTTATGCTATAGGTGACGGACAGGGACACGTTGTCCGGCCCGATGTAGGTCTTGGACTCACTTCGGGCGAGCGCGCCGTTCGGCTCGTTGTGGAAGAGGTCGTGCCGCAGCCTGTAGGCCCCTCCGCCTACCGCGAATTCCAGCCTCCAGCGTCCGCTCTTGCACAGCGGCTGGCGGTATCCGACGCTGAGTCCGCCCCCGATGGCCGGGGTGTCGCCGTCGCGGTCCTGGTAGCGGTAGTTTCCTCCGAGTGCGAGGTTGTACCACGCGAGGCCGAAATGTGCCCCCGTGAAGAACCTTCTCGATCTGGGGATATACCACCTCAGCTCTGGCTGCAGGGCGAGCGTCCTGAACTTGAGTCCGGTGTTGAAGTAGTCGAGCGCGGAGTAATAGACGGGGACATGCAGCGAGAGCGCCCTTGTCAGGTCCACCTCCACGGCTGCGTTGCCGATGAGTAGCCCGAGTGCCGGGATGTTTGTCTTGATGGTTATCTGGCGATGCTGGGTCTGTAAGTGACTGCTGTCCTGTGAGTTACATGTTACCTGCTGGGGGGGGTAAGAGAGCGTTCACCACCCTGTCGCTGCGCCTGAGCGGCAAAGCAGAATGTCGCGGCGACCGCGACCAATGAGAACAACCGTTTCATTGAGGTGTATCACTCCCGTCCGGTCCCATGTGTGGTTTCAAATTCATACCCCCGCGACGAAGTGCGGGACCGAAAACACTTCCGTCAAGTATCTGCGTTTCAGGTATAACGCCGTAAAACTTTGCAAAGTTAAAAACATTTTCTGATAAAGAGCAAAAAAAATCGACATCTTGTGTTCCTGTTATTGAGACAGATACGAAACTGACGTGACGATGTTTCGGAAATCCCGATAGCAGCTATCGGAACAAAGGGACGATAATCCATCCCAATCCGCAAGTGGCGTTATAATTTTGCGCCGTCAAAAAAAAAGAGCGTAAGATTATGACACCACTTGAAATTTCCACGGCTGCTATGAGCGCCAATTCCGGATCACTGATCATCGTTTGCGCGGTCGCAAGCGCGGTTATCCTGATCGTTTCCTTCCTGCACGAAAGGCTTAAGGCCTTCAATGCGAAGCACAGCATCATCACCTATTCCGACAATCTCGTAAGACCTGTGTCCTGGAACGGAGGCCGAGACGGTGTGGATGCCGACGGAGTACCTTTCTACGGATCCTTTGAAGATGAAGATTCAGACGCAAAGGTAGATAATGTTGTGTCCATCCACGATGTTGTAAAGAAGGAGAATGAATATGGAAACTCAGGAACTCACGCTGCATAACGAACTGAAGCGCAAGAGCATATTCCTGAGAGACTACACCACCGAACTTTACGCCAGCGGGGCGACGACAATCCGCATCGAGAAGAATCTTGGCCGGATTGCCGAGCAGTGGCACACCAAGGCTGACTTCTCTGTTCTTCCGACCTGCATTGTCCTGAACCTTTGGGACGAGAACGAGGAGAAATCCTACACGGTGACTGGAAAGATTCCGGCCGACAGGATCAACTTCAACACAGTCTCTGACCTGAGCAGTCTCAGCTGGAAGGTGGTCGAAGAGGATTTGGATGTCTGTAAGGCCACGGCCAGGTTCCGTGATGTTCTTGAAAAGAAACGCCTCAACCCTTGGCTTGTGCTTGTGCTTGTGGGACTTGCCAATGCATCATTCTGCGAATTGTTCGGAGGGGACTTGATCTCTATGCTGATTGTGTTCATCGCCACTATCGACGGATTCTTCCTCAAACAGAAACTTCCTGCCAAAGGCGTTGATTTCAGGATAGTCATCGTCCTTGCCGCCTGTCTCTCGGCTGTGATAGCCTGCTCAGGCTTTGTCTTCGTCTGGGGAAAGACCCCGGAGATAGCCCTTGCCACAAGTGTCCTTTATTTCGTCCCTGGAATTCCTTTCTGCAACGCTGTCTGTGACCTTATCTATGGCCATTACATCTGCTGCATCAGCCGATTCCTGCACGCCGTGATCATCACGGTCTGCCTGTCTCTGGGACTCTGCATCGCTTTCGGGCTTTTGAATATTCAATTTCTGTAATGGAACTTTTTTTTCTTATCATAAAAGACGGTATCTTTGCCGCGATAGCGGCGATAGGGTTCTCAAGCATCAGCAATCCGTCACCGAGAGTATTCCCTTTGTGTGCCTCGATCGCCGCGGCAGGACATATGACCAGATATGTGTTGATGAATATATGCGGCTTCCAGTTGGCTTCAGGCAGTATGCTTGGCGCCCTTGTCATCGGCTTTCTGGCTTTGCCGGCGGCCAAGATGATAAAGACACCGGCCGAATGCATATCTTTCCCGGCTCTGCTGCCGATGGTTCCGGGAATGTACGCCTACCGGACGATCCAGTCCTTGATGCACTGTCTGGGGGCATATTCAGAACCTACATTTATGCACTACTTGTACCTGTTGAGGTTCAACTGGATGACTTGTATGGTGACCATCATCGCGATGGTGGTCGGAGCCTTGCTCCCGATCCTGCTTTTTCAAAATTTTTCGTTTAAGGTCACAAAGTAATGGAATTCAGACAACTACGTTATTTCGTCAAAGTCGCGCAATTGTGCAGCTTCTCCGAGGCCTCAAAGGCTTTGTTCATCTCCCAAAGCACTTTGTCCCAGCAGATAAAGCAGCTTGAGGATGAACTTGGGGTGGAACTTCTTGTCCGGGACTCAAGGCACGTCGCCTTGAGTGACTACGGGGAGCAATACCTTCCGTACGCCAAGCAGGTTCTCAAAGATGTGGACGCAAGCGCCGAGAGGATGAAAGACGTGAGGGAGCTGAATATCGGCACGTTGAATGTGGGAGCGACCTACACGTTCTGCCCGCTGCTGGCGGACACGGTCCGGGACTTTATGAAGAAGTACCCGGGGATCAAGCTGAAGGTTTACTGCCGTTCGATGGAGAACCTTATGGAAATGCTTGAGCACGGGCAACTTGATGTGGCTCTGTCCTACAAGCCGTTGGAGAGCTACGAGGACATCGACTCCCACATCCTGTTCAACAGCAAGCTTTGCGTGATCGCCGGCAAAGACAATCCCGTAGCCCGGATGGAGAGCATTCGTCTGACGGAATTGGAAAAGCTCCCGCTAGCGCTGCCGGCCAGAGGATTGCAGGCAAGGAACGCTTTTGACAGCCTGCTCTACGGCCAGAACTTCAAGTTTGATGTCCGTCTGGAGATCAACGATCTCAGCATGCTTCTGGACATGGTCTCCAGCACCGGCCTTGTGACGCTCCTTTCCGAGGCCACTGTCCGCGGCAACAAGGATTTCGTCGCCCTGAGTCTTGATCACCCGCACTCTGAAATGCAGGGATCATTCCATCTTCTCAAAGGCTCCTATTGCAAAAACGCCACGAAGGAGTTCCTCAAGATGCTGGTAGAGAACAATTCCTTCACGCTGGC
>OBCQ01000405.1_pt1 | contig 11785 bp, 13 predicted proteins | sample 1517991 | NCBI WGS metagenome assembly OBCQ01 (sample SAMN03418263, study PRJEB22391) | human gut metagenome | biome: human-gut; feature: organic feature; material: feces | host: Homo sapiens | place: Tanzania | collected 2013-01
TATTCTAAGACATTTCCAAGGAATACACCCTCTTTTTATGTCTGCTCACCTCCGAGCGGGGCTGTTGTTATGTATATTATAGTGTTACGCTATGAAACTTATTTTCCAACTCCTTCATACGCACAATTAGATCATTGAATGACGGCTTTTGCCCAAAGATCATTGCGGAGCTCATCGTGTTGTAGTCGGTTTCCCAGATTTTGACAATGTCAGGGCGAGGCACCAAGATTATCCTGCTTCGTATGTCGGGCGTATAATCTACTTCTTTTACGCTTGTGAAAATTTCTCGGTGGTGCCGGATGGATTCCCAAAGTGCGTCATCTCTGATGGCAGCTTGTGCAAAATCCTTGTCCATCATCTTTGAAAGGTCATAGAGATGCCTTGACTTCCTCCCGGCATTCATTCCGTGTCCTTCCACGGAGAATAGTTCGTGTATCAGAAATGCTTTTTCCAAAAAAGTCTTGGATGCCAATGCTGTTGAGACATTGCTGTTGATAAGAGATGTCTGGATATTCGGGAAAAGTTGTTCAACCATACTGTGAATTTGAGCCGGAGTGTTTGGCTCAATGAGTGAACGCGCCCCCATCTCGATCATAACTAAAGGAGAGAGATAGTTTAATGGCTCCGCCCAGACGCTTTTGTATTTTACATATATTTTTCTTGGCTCGGGATAGGTGCCATCACCGGCTCCATCAGGCTGGACTTCAATTGAGCATTCAGCGGCTAATCCGTATTGCTCTATAGCCGTCTGGAGTTGTGTACTGAAGTTTTCTCTAACGAATACTGATGACGCTTTTCTCAGTTTTTTGATTTGTCTTTTTGTCAGGTCTCCTTCCAGCCCGAACAAGGTACGGTCTACTGCGAGGTCTATATCTTCGGAGAAACGTTCAATCAATCCCCAGACTTTGCTGAGTGATGTTCCCCCCCTTAAAAATCAGGCTTTCGGCAATCGGGAGGGAAAAGACTATCTGGAGAATTGTTGTTACCCATATATCTTTTTCAATCGCTTGCGGAGGCAGCCCGTAATTTGCGGCAGTCTGTTGCAGGACCATACGCTTGTCTTCTGTCGGGAGTTTGAAATAATTATTCATAGGCGTTGATTACAATTTTTCTGATCCATACTGGCATAAGCTTCAAGTCTGCAAGTACGGATTCTTTGTCTTCTTGTCTCAAAAGTGTTTCAATTTGTTTAATCTGGTCTTCTGTGACGTTCTCTTTCTTTATTGATTTCAGTGCGGAGGTCACTAACATTGCAAGACGGTTCTGAAAGACAAGATTTTTAGGAGCTGTCTTTTTGAATGTGATTCCCCGTCCTTCTGAGATCTCAATGCTGCGTGATGGGCCGTCAGTCAGATAAACAAAGTTCATAGGAACTTGAGTGGAGAGTCCAAGTGCATTCAGTGCATATTCACCAGTAGGGACTATGCGAGCGTGTGTGCGTTCCGCCAGAGCATCTGCAATTTGCTCATACGATGGCTTGATTACGCCCAGTCCGAGTCTCGTGTCTATTTCAGGATAGCAATAGATTCCTTGAGCGACTCTTATGATTTCACCGGCTTTGGATAGGCGCAATAGTGCCTGTCTGATAGCTTCGGGGGTGCCCGTTCCGACAAAATCATCAGCAAAGAATATTTTTCCTCTGCCGAATGACCTTATTGTTGCTTCAATAGTCTGCGATGTGTTTTGCATAACAGTTAAATTGTCACAAAAATAAACAACTTTTGTGACAGTGCAAAATGTTTATTCATAAAATGCTAATTTACTCAATAGTTTTGAGGAGTTCATATCATACTTCTGAATAACGGGATAGATTGCATATCGAAGGTGGATTCTTCGTTGCGTGTGTCAATGAGTCCGTCAAGGTTGTTGGCGAAGTGCCGTCCCTTTCTTGGGAACAAACAACCTGTCAGACAGCGCTTTTTCCATTTGGAGTAACCGGACTTTCTTGTCGATACCGCCCGCATAACCTGTGAGGTTTCCGTTTGTTCCGACCACTCGGTGGCAAGGGATAATGAGCGAGATGGAATTGTGCCCTACAGCGCTGCCGACGGCCTGTGCTGACATCCGCTTCAACCCCTTATCCTTGGCAATCCGCGCAGCAATAGCGCCATAGGTCAGGGTGGTGGTTTCATCGGCTCCGTCCAGCGGCATGGTGCCCCCAGGGAACGTGGGCAAATATTTCTGGGAATGCGGCCTGGAGGTCCAGACTAACCTGCTCAACAATCCCTGAACCCCATTTTTCCTCAGCCTTGCGCATAACAAGGTCGCGTCCCAGTTGCCAGTTGAACAGCAACTGTTCAGCGTTCACCTTGACGGCGGCCTTAATCTGGGCATTATGGTACCGGGCTTTAATCTCTCCAAGCCACTGCATGTATTCCAGGTCTATTTTCACGTCATGGATTTTCACGACTTTAGGCGCATCATTTTTCATAGTACGAATATGCTGATTATTCGGATGTTCTACAAGTTGGGAATGAGGTTGACGGCTTTGCGCTTGTTCTCATCCACGATCTTTGCATAGATCTGGGTGGTGCGCCTATTGGCGTGGCCAAGAAGTTTGGAGATGGAGTAGAGTTCCGCCATGAGAAACCGCATAGCCTTTGGATAAATTTTCTTTGATTTGCTTGAAATTTCTAAATAATATGGCAAAAAGAGCAAAGATTGCCTCTTTAGCCATATTACCGGGGGGGGGGTAAAATTTGTATTTTTGCGGTATTGAGATGTATAATTAGCGCATTTTAGTATGAACAAAAAGACAAACTACGAATCTCCTCTTGCGGAGATTATCTCGATGTCTCTTGAGGGCGTCATCTGCGGCAGCGATCCAGACGCCGGCGGCATGGATTTCGGAAACCCATTCGGTAACAACACCGAGGATGAATGGTTGTAAGGAGGACAATGTTATGAAGAGACTTTCAATTATCGCGGTAACGGCAATCGCAGCATTGCTGTCCGCATCCTGCAACAAATCTATCGAGACTCTTATGGTGCCAGCGCCTCAGGGCTCAATTATTCTTGATCTTGACATCGCCGGGTTTGAAGGTACCGTAGATACCAAGGCCGTGAAGAACGACTGGGCAAAAGGAGACAAGCTCAACCTGTGGTTCGACGACTGGAACTATACCGCGCAGGAGAACAACCCGACCCCGGATCTTGTCATTACCTATGACGGGACGGAATGGACTGCCGGCGCCCTTGCCTCCGGCCGGAGCTTGAATCCAAGCGGCAAGTTCTCTGTCATGTATGAAGGCTTTAATGACCTGTCCAAATATAAGCCTTCCTTCTCTTCGGGTTCGCAGGTGTTTAGTCCGCATTGGGAAACATGTAATTATGAAGATGTGTATTTCAGACCTTTATTTTTTAGATGTGAGGCAATAGGCTATACCTATGCGGACAATAAGTTGACAGCGACCATATCAGGCTGGCAGACACCTACTGCGCTCAAGGTTTTAGTCAAAGGCCTTAGTTCGGCGGAGGCGCAAAACTATATTCTCCAGATAGCGGATGTTACGACATCGGGGACAGAGAAATATGCTTATTGTGTCGGACCGATATCTGTTATAGTTTCAAGCTATTGTCCGACTTTTGGCAACGTGTCATCAAATTATAAGGGCTACATGGGCGGAGTCCCGGATGCGGATGGAGTTGCTTTTTATTATAATGGCTACAACTTTAACAATGCTGATATTGAGTTCCGGCTTTTCAAAAAGAACGCAAGCGGTAAGTTTGAAAAAACTGCCACTGCGAAATTTACCGGAAAGACGCTTGTGATGGATAGCAAGAAGACTATCGGTATCGTTATCGACGAGAGCAAGTTCGAGTAGTTCGCTTCGCTGAGTGTAACAGCTGAGACTCCTAAAGAGTCGCTATGAAAAACGAGGGTGTATTCTAAGACATTTCCAAGGAATACACCCTCTTTTTATGTCTGCTCACCTCCGAATGGGGGCCGTTTCGCGCACTGAAACTGCGTCCGGTGGGCAGGAGGCTGTCCACAGTCTGTGGAGTCGGCTGTTCTGCGGGTCTTTTAAGATGCGTTCGGTGTGACAGGATGCCGTTTTTTGCGCTTTCGAAAATGCATTCGGTGGAGCAGGAGGCTGTTTAGCGCACCTTTGAAGATGCATTCGGTACACCAGAAGGCTGTTTCCGGTACCGAATATCCCTCCCGTACCGTAGAAGCCTGTTTTTTACACCGAATGCTTCTGAAAATGCGTCGCGTACCCCAGGAAGCCTTTTTGAGCACCGAATGTCAATTCCGTACCGTAGGAGGCTGTTTCCGGTACCGAATTTCTCGAACTGATACGCGTTGCCCAGTTTGACGGTTGCTACAGGGGGGCACGTTGAGCAATCGGTGGATGCTTTGAAGCTGCTGCCGCTGCGGAACTTCGAACTTCACAAAAGAAAGAGGCCGACCTTTAGTGGGGGGGACAAACCAGCAAGAGACTGTGGCCGGCTTGTCCGGTCACAGTCTCTTGACCTTATTCCCTTTATGCGCGATGTGCGGCGCGAAATGAAGAGTTTCGCAGTGGGGCTGCCATAAGTGGAGTTTGGAGGGGCGCACTGTGTCACAGAGGACGGAACCAAGCCTTCTGAACGGAGCATTAGCGCAGTGAAGAGGGCTTCCGGAGTGCGTGGCTGGCACCAATGTCATTTGACTTTTATTTTTCGTAGGTACGCCTTTTGTCTGTGAGAGTATAGGATTTTCCATCATTTATTTACTTACATGGGTGTGAATCCAAACGGTACGCTTATCTCACCGTCAATCTTCTTTGAATATGAAGTTTTCCGTTATTTGCTCAGGGCCAGGAGGACATCCTCGGTGATCTGCTCAGGAGTGAGGCGGTTCTCTTTCAGCAGTTCTTCGACCACATAGCTGTCCTCGAATTGTTTGCGCTGGCCTCTGACGAGGACTATCACATCGGTGTCGCCGTAGAACCTGGCTATCTTCTCGCCCCAGCCACCGTCAATCTGGCCGTCCTCAAGAGTGATTACGAGTTCGTGATCGGCCTTGAGTGCCTCAAGGGTCTTCGTGTCGAGGGATGTGATGATTCTCGGGTTGATCAACGTCGCGTCAACGCCTTGGGCTTTCAGAAGCTCACAGGTCTTCTCTCCGAGCTGGTAGTAAGCCCCAAGACCAAGAACGGCCACCCGACTGCCTCTGTGGGTGATTTCGTACTCGGCCGCAGACCAGTCGACACCTTCAGCCTTGACCTCAGGACGTGAGATAACTCCGTTAACCGGCACACGGATCGCGACCGGATGCTCCCTGTAGGCGATCGCCCAGTCCAGCATCGCGAAATATTCCTCACGGCAGGTCGGAGCCAGATAGATGAGGTTAGGAATATTTGCGAGCAGGGTGATGTCGTAGAAGCAGGTGTGGGTCACGTCGTTCATACTCTCGATTCCGCCCCAGAACACGAGCATCAGAGCCGGGTTGTCATTGATGCAGAGATCCTGTGAAAGTTGGTCGTAAGTTCTCTGGATGAATGTGCTGTAAACGCCCCAGACAGGTTTTCCTCCACGTTTCGCGATACCGGATGCCATCGCCACAGCGGTCTCCTCGGCGATTCCCACGTCCACGAACTGTTTCCCGGCCTGTACCCTGCGAGGCTGGGTGAACCCGAACACGGTAGGCGTGCCGGAAGTGATTGCGACAAGCTCAGGATTTGACTGCATCTTCTCCAGCAGATATTTTCCGGTAAGATCACCGTAGTCCTCGGCTGTGCTTTTGAATTTAGGCTCACCGGTCTCCACATAGAATGGACCACCGAAATGCCATTTCTCCTTGTTCTCCTCGGCGTACTTCAAGCCCTTGCCTTTGAGGGTGTTGATGTGCACGACAACCGGCTTGTCGGTGTCCTTGACCTTTTGGAAGGCATCGATGAGAGTGGCGACATCGTTACCGTCGCCCACATAGACATATTCAAGTCCCATCGCCTTGAAAAGGTTGACCTCCGCCTTTCCGTTGGTCTCCCTAAGCAGCTGAAGGTTCTTGTACAGACCGCCGTGGTTCTCCGCTATCGACATCTGGTTGTCGTTGACGATGATGATGAAGTTGCTGTTAAGCTCAGACCCTGCCACGCTCAGTCCCTCAAGGGCTTCGCCGCCGCTCAATGATCCGTCGCCGATCACAGCGATGACATTCTCCTTTCCTCCGGCCAGGTCACGTCCTTTGACGAGTCCGCAGGCAAGGCTGATCGAGGTCGATGTGTGACCGATGACAAAGTGGTCGTGCTCGCTTTCGGACGGCTCGCTGAAACCGGTCACGTCATTGTAGTGGGCCGGATCCATAAACGCCTGCTTCCTGCCAGTCAGGATCTTATGCGCGTAGCTCTGATGTGAGACATCGAAGACGATCTTGTCGACAGGGGAGTTGAACACATAGTGCAGAGCCACAGTGGCTTCCACCATTCCAAGGTTCGGGCCGACGTGGCCGCCGTGATTGCTGACCTTTTCGATCAGATAGTGCCTGGTCTCATCAGCAAGGACGTTGAGCTGTTCGACGCTCAACTTCTTGATGTCGGCCGGGCCGTTGATTTTTTCCAAGTACATATCAAATTCCTTTATTTAGTTTCTTAGGCGATCCTTCAGAATCACCAAACTTATCATTTTCCAGATGCAAAGTAAAGCAATCTTTTTTGAATATGTCAGAGTCCGTCTCGGATGAAAGTATTTGAGGTAACATATTCCGTAATCAGGGTACACCATATCGTTTCATCTTTTATGACGGCCTGCACTTTGCCGCTGTCTTCCGGCATATAGTACAGGAGGAATTGTACTTCTCGATTCATATCGGTTATACAAAAGTGGCAATTTGTTCTGTTGGAATAAAAAAACATTGTTCAAAATTTTGTATTATGCAGCAAAAACATTATGTTTGCATTACATAATGAACAGGGTATATGAAATTCGTTGATAGAATAGATGAAACTGCACGATTAAAGGATGCACTTGCAAGAGAGAAGTCCTCGTTAGTCGTGATGTACGGTCGCAGACGGCTGGGTAAGTCAACGCTCATTAAAAGGGTGTTGTCAGAAAATGATGTTTACTTCCTTGCAGACCGTTCTGAAGAGCAACATCAGAGAGTATTGCTTGCAAAAGTAATAGCACAAATCTTCCCGGATTTCGACAAACTGACATATCCGGATTGGGAATCTATATTTCGTGCGGTCAATTATCGGACAGACAAACGTTTTACTTTGTGCTTGGATGAATTTCCGTATCTTGTAGAGCAATCGCCAGAGTTGCCGTCTGTATTGCAGAAACTTGTTGATGAGAAGCTGTTGAAGTATAACCTTGTGCTTTGCGGTTCATCACAAAATATGATGTATGGGTTGTTCCTTGATTCTACCGCACCTCTATATGGGCGTGCTGATGAGATCATGAGACTTACGCCGATACACTTGCCGTATATTCAAAAGGCTTTGCATCTTAATGCGATGAATGCCATTGAAGAGTATGCCGTATGGGGCGGTGTGCCGCGTTATTGGGAACTGAGGGAAAACAGAAGTTCGCTTGATGACGCCCTGTGGCGCAATATCCTTTCGGTAAATGGAACTCTTTATGAAGAGCCGATAAAACTATTTCAGGATGATGTCAAGGATATTGTCAAGACTTCAACGATCATGTCTTATATTGGGACTGGCGCAAACCGGCTTTCCGAAATTGCCGCACGATGCGATGAGCCGGCAACCAATCTGTCGCGTCCGTTGAAGAAACTTATAGACCTCGGATTTTTAGAGAAAGATGTTCCTTTCGGAATTGATGAAAAGAATGCAAAAAAGAGCCTATATAAGATTGCAGACCCTTTTATGGCATTCTACTATCAGTTTGTCGTTCCTAATCGCTCGTTTATCGAGCTTGGCCGTCGCTTACCATTAGAACAGGCACTGACAGCCCATTTCTCGGAGTATGTGAGTATTCATTGGGAAAAACTATGCAGGGATGCTGTAACGGGAAATATGGTCAATGGAATTGTTTACGGTAAGGCAAAACGTTGGTGGGGTTCTATTCTCAATGAGGATAAGAAGCCGGAACAGGTCGAGTTCGATGTTATGGCCGAATCGCTTGACAAAAAATATCTGCTTGTTGGCGAATGCAAGTGGACAACAGGGGAGAATGGGAAACAATTGACAGCCGAACTTCTCCGTAAAGCTAATTTGCTGCCGTTTGCCAAGAGCTACACTATTGTTCCTATGCTGTTTCTTAAGAATGCTCCGAAAGATGATGCCGGGAATGCGATGTTGCCGGAAGATGTTATTAAAATGATGAGGTAAATTAGTGGCCGACCATGGCCTGGAATACGTATCCCTGATCAGAGTTGATTATCTCCGGAGCTCCGTGCCTTGTAATGGCACTTTTGAGCGCATCTATGCAGTTTGACGTATCGAGTGAGTTGTGCAGGCTCCAGCCCACAATGCTTTATGGTGCGAAGTTATTGTTTTTAAATAAAGCACCTGTATTAAAATCCGGGAGTATTATAAAAATGGTTATTGATATGGTCAATAACGCCATGAAAAAGATCCCTAACCATGAAGGCTTAATCCTTCATTCAGATCAATGATGGCATTATCAGCATGTTAAGTATCAAAATACACTGAAAAAGAATGGCATAGAGCAAAGCATGTCCAGAAAGGGTAACTGTCTCGACAACGCTATGATGGAGTACTTCTTTTGGGGTGCATATCTTTGAATATGTCATAAGACCTTTGGCTTAAAGTATTTATGATAAAATATTCCGAGATCCTGGTACACATTGTGTGCGCAACTAAAAATATTCTTAAAACACCTAAAAATATTAGGATATATGATTTTTATTCTTATCTTTGCATCCGTAAGATAATATTCGCGCGTTTGTTAACTTAAAGAATCGAGCAATGAAACAGAGACTTACTGCAAAAGAGGAAGAGGTGATGAACATCATCTGGGCCAAAGGCGAGGTGTTTATCCGTGACATCGTCGCGGCGCTTCCCGACCCGAAGCCGAACTACAACACCGTGGCGACACAGGTGAAATTCCTTGAGGATAAGGGATTTGTCAAGCGCAAGCCGATGGCGAACTCTTTCCAGTACAGCCCTGCGCTCACGGAACGTGACTATCACGGGACTACCGTCGGGGACGTTGTCTCCCGTTACTACAACAACTCCTACATCAGCCTTGTCTCCCAGTTCGTCGAAGAGGACAAGATGGATGTGGAGGACCTTAAAAAACTCATTTCTCAAATCGAAAGCAAAAGGAAATGATCGCTTACCTGATAACGAGCGGGTTGCTTCTCTCAGTGTTCTACGCATTCTTTATGCTGCTGATGCGGAAGACCACCTTCTTCACTTTCAACCGATTCTCCTTGGTGGCTGGCAGCCTGCTTTGCTTGGCTCTGCCGCTCATCCATTGGGATTTCAGCGGAACCGCGGTCTCGAACGTCATCCCGACCCTGACCCTGCCGCAAGCGGTGGTCAGCGCGGAAGGCGGAACCCTGAACGCGGCAGACAAAGGAATATCCTGGCTCGGAGTCGTTTCAGGAATATACTTTCTCGGGGCCTTCGTTGTCTTGATTATGAATATGTTGTCCGTAATCCAGACATCCCGTATGATAGCCTCTGGCGAGCATATTCAGAAAGAGGGGTTCAAGGTTACTATCGTGGACGCTCCGGTGGCATCATTCAGTTTCCTGGGGCATATTGTGATCAGCCGTGAGGATTTCACCGCTACCCCGGTGATTCTGACGCACGAGATGAGCCACGTGAGGAAGCACCATTCTGTTGACATGCTGCTGTTCTCGGTCGTCACCGTCCTGCACTGGTTCAATCCTCTCGTCTGGCTTGCCAGGGCCGAACTAAAGATGCTTCACGAATATGAAGCCGATGAATCTGTGATTAATCGAGGTGTCAACGCCGCTGACTATCAGCTGCTTCTTGTCAGGAAGGCTGTCGGTGAGCATCGTTTCCGGCTTGCGAACGGTTTCAACCACACAAAACTTTCAAATCGAATCGCTATGATGATGTCAGAAAAAACTAATGGATGGTTCAGGCTTGCGTATGTCGTCTGCATACCACTTCTTGTTTGCACATTGTGCTTCAGCAGTTTCACAAAACCGGATTCAACCGGATCGTTGTCCGATGAGACAATGATCTCGGAAACAGCGCCAGAGAACGTCTCGGTTACTGTCACCGGGGAAAGTCGCAACGATATTAACATAGATGTTACCACCGATGATGATGAACCTGTCCCATTCCAAATGGTGGAGACCAAACCGGTGTTCCAAGGCGGTGACGCGAACAATTTCGCCAAATGGGTCAATGAGCATTTGATCTACCCTGAGGATGCTCAGAAAGCTAAGAAACAAGGTCGCGTCGTTGTTCAGTTCACTATCACAAAGACAGGAAAAATGGAAAACGTCAAAGTCTTGAGAGGAACCTTCAAATCCTTGGATGAGGAAGCGTTGAGGATTGTCAAATCTTCTCCTGTATGGGAACCAGGTAAGATGCAGGGCAAGGCGGTCGATGTCACCTACACATTCCCTATCGTATTCCGACTCAAATAATGAGATTAAGCTACAAATTATTGATTACGATCAGCTTGCTTGCGTCGCCACAGATTGTGGCGGCGCAAGTGGCCGATCCACAGTCAAACCGGAACGCGGCCTTGAGTGAGGCCCGGTACCTCAAGAGTATATTCAAAATTGACGAGGCGATCGAGAGATTGTCCGCTTTCGTCACCCCGGACCGTTTCGATGAGGAGATTCTGTCCGAGCTGGCAGACTGTCATTTCCAGAACGGGGACTACGAGTCCGCTGCTGGGACATATTTCCTGCTGACCTCCAAGTTCCCGCGGAACATCCTGTACAAAGTCAAGCAGATGCAGACTTTCTACAGGATGAAGGCTTTCGCCCAGAGCGCTGAGGCCGGGAAGGCGGTGCTGCAACTTGACACGATACCGGCAATCGCCGCGTTGGTGGGGGACTCGTTCAATCAGGCGGATATGCCGGACTCGGCGCTGACATACTATCGGCTCACGCTGTCTCTTAAACCATTGAATGAAAGCGTAGTGAGTAAAGCCGCGCGGATTCTCCTCTCTCGCCGGGACTATGATGGTGCGATCCGTCTGACAGATGAATATCTTGCCTTGGATCCCGACAATTTCACCATCGCCCCGATCAAAGGTCTGGCACACTATTCCAAGAATGAATATGCCCCTGCGATCGATGTCTTTGAGCGTCAGGAGAAACTTGGTAACGATTCCTATCCGGTCCACTATTATCTCGGACAATGCTATTGGCACACGGAGGTCATGTATCGTGCGCAGGAAGAACTGCTTGCGGCTTGGCAGATTGATTCAAGCGATGTTAATCTGGCATATTCAATAGCGGCGGTCTATGCCGACAGCAACCGTTCTTTTGAGAAGGAGGTCAAACCGTGGCTTGACAAGGCGATGAACATGCTTCAGCCGGATCCGCTGATTATGTTCAGGCTTTATCAGCAATATGGTCTCGGAGAAGCGAAACTTTTCCATTGGGACGAGGCTATCGCTCATTATCAGAAGGCATACGGTTACAATCCGAAATTCATCTCCGCCCTTACCAACATCGCCTATTGCTATGAGCAGAAAAAAGACTACAAATCCGCCCTCGAATGGTACGAGAAGTACTTGAAAGTCGCCAAGCCGGGTTCACGAGGCTACAATTTCGCCACCCAAAGCGTCAAGTACCTCAAAGGTGAGCTCTTTATGGAGGAGAAGTTGCACTGCGCGCGAGAAGTAGACACGAAAAGATTATTTCGTTACACGTTGTTTT